>Ga0210385_10000136_pt1 | contig 79273 bp, 75 predicted proteins | sample IncBWH26OmetaG_FD_160107 | JGI IMG/M metagenome (GOLD analysis project Ga0210385, IMG submission 160107) | Forest soil microbial communities from Barre Woods Harvard Forest LTER site, Petersham, Massachusetts, United States - Inc-BW-H-26-O ... | reverse complement strand
CGCCCATGACGCCGGCCACGCGGTGACGACGCTGCCCGGCGCTTCGTCGCTGCTGGCTGCGCTCGCCGTCGCCGGCTTGCCCACCGATCAGTTCTTGTTTGCCGGCTTCCTGCCGCCGAAGGCCGCCGCCCGCCGCAGCCGCATTGCCGAGCTCGGCCGCATCCCGGCGACGCTGGTGCTGTTCGAGACCGGGCCGCGGCTGGCCGCGACGCTCACCGACCTTGCGGCCGGCCTCGGTCCCCGTGAAGCGACGGTCTGCCGCGAACTGACCAAGCTGCATGAGGAAATCCGCCGCGGCGATCTCGAGACGCTGGCGCAAACCTGCGCGGCAAGCGAATTGCGCGGCGAGATCGTGCTGGTGATCGGGCCGCCTGCGGCGCCGGCGCAAGTGAGCTTAAGCGACGCCGACGCATTGCTGCGCCAGGCGCTGGTCCGCGTCTCGCTAAAAGATGCCGTCGGCGAAGTGGCCGAAGCCACCGGCTTGCCGCGCCGCGAGCTCTATCAGCGCGCGCTGGCGCTGGCCAAGGACACGGATAAGGACACGGGCCATGGCGCGCCGCGCTGAGCCGCTCGGTCCGCCGAAATCCGCGCCGCGCCCCGAGCGCGTCGCGGCCTTCCGGCTCGGCCTTTCGGCGGAAAGCCGTGCCGCCATGCTGCTCATCGCCAAGGGCCATCGCATCGTGGCGCGGCGCTGGAAAACCCCGGTCGGCGAAATCGACATCGTGGCGCGGCGCCGCCGCGATCTGGTCTTTGTCGAGGTCAAGGCGCGCGACGACCTCGACGCGGCGGCGGAAGCGGTGACCGAGCGCGGCAAGCAACGCATCATCGCCGCCGCCGAATTCTGGCTGGCCAGCCATCCCGACGACGCGCAGTGCTTCATCCGCTTCGACGTCATCCTGGTGGCGCCGGGCAAGCTGCCGCGACACATCGCCAATGCGTTCGATGCCAGCCGTTGAACGTCGCAAACGGCGAATGAATTAGGCCGCGCGGAGCTTGCGGAAGAACTGATCGACCTGGGCACGGATTTGGCCCGCCTCGGCGGCAAGATCGTCGGCGAGCGTCTTGACCGATGTGGCGCTGGCCCGCGTGTTCTCCGTCGCCTCGCCGACACTCACAACCTCGTCCGCGGTGTCGTTGGTACGGCGTGCCGCCACTTCGACGCTGCGCGCTATTTCCTGGGTCGCGGCGCCTTGTTCGGTGACCGCGCTGGCAATCGCGCCGGAAATCTCCCCGATCTCGCGGATCGTCCTTTCGATGCCGGCTATGGCCTGGATCGAGCGCTCGGTTGCGCTCTGCATCGCCGTGATCTGCGCGCCGATCTCCTCGGTCGCCCTCGCAGTCTGCGATGACAGCGCCTTGACCTCGCCGGCCACCACGGCAAAGCCTCGTCCGGCCTCGCCGGCGCGCGCCGCCTCGATGGTGGCGTTGAGAGCAAGCAGGTTGGTCTGCTCGGCGATAGCGGTGATGAGCTTGATCACGTCGCCGATGCGGCGGCCTACTTCGCCGAGCTCCTTGACCGAATTGCTGGTGTGGGCGGCCTCGCCCACCGCCTTGGTTGCAATGCTGTTCGATTGCACGACTTGACGATTGATCTCGGAGACCGCGACGGCGAGCTCCTCGGCTGCGGCAGCGATGTCGCGCACGTTGGCGGACGCTTCGCCCGATGCCGTCGCGGCACCGCCGGTCTTGGCCGAAGCGAGGTCCGCCGCATCGGCCAATTGCGCCGACGCGGACAGCATCTGTTGGAATAACCGGTCGAGCTGGGACAGGCTCGCCTCGATGTGGGTGCCGAAGCGATCGGTTTCAGCCGAAATCCGCTCCTGGCGCTGCGCTTTCGCCTCGGCCTCCGCGAGCACCGTTTTGTTCAGCTCGACGTTGCGGCGCATCGCGTCCTGGAAGACCGCGATCGAGCGCGCCAGCGCGCCGATCTCGTCGGGGCGATCGCGAAACGGTACGGCCAGCGTGGCGTCGCCGCCGGCGACCGCCTCGGTGGCGTGGGTGACGGCGGCAAGCGGACGCGCGATCGAGCGCTGTATCACCAGCGCGCCGAACATCGCCAGCATCAACGCCGCCGCGCCGAGCACCATCATCTCCAGCGCGGAAGTCTCCATACCGCTTTCGATCCGGCCATAGATGTCTCGCGATCGGCTGGCATAAAGGCGCCCGAGCACGTCGAGATCGTTGGTCAACGCCGTGCGGACCGTTCGGTTGGCGTCGTTGTCGCCCCATTCCCGGCCGGACGCCGGACTGATTTCGGTGCCGCGGCGCACCAGCTCGCGGCGGAACTCCTGGAATTTCTTCACGCGGGCGGCGAATTGGGCGAAGACATCCGCATCTTCCGGCCGCACCGACTTTTCCCATCCCTCCATCACGCCGCCGATCTGGTCGTTGAAGCGGGTGAGGCCCTCGGCAAACTTCTTTGCGGTGGCGATATCCGGCGACATGTAGATGCCGCGCGATTCCATCACCACGGCGTAGACCAGGCTGTTGATGCGCTCGACATTCTCGGCGCCGACAAAGGCCGATTTGAACTCGTTGGTCAGGGCGACATGCCGGTTGGCGTTGAAAATCGCCACGGCTGCAAGCGCTCCCGTCATGGTAGCCAGCAGCGCAAAGATGACATAGAGCTTGGCGGCAATCGAAAGTTTCACTGGTTTCATGCCCTTCCCCGAACTATTCCATCCCTGCCCGTCATCTTGGCTGTATGATGCTAAGTCCAGGTTTACCTTCCCTTAACCGACCACCTAATCGCGTATTGGCTTGGTCATGCGCCTGAACGTCGCCGTGCAAATGGATCCGATCGAGCGGATCAATGTCCGCGGCGATTCGACGTTCGCATTGCTGCTGGAAGCGCAGGCCCGCGCCCATCCGCTGTCCTACTACACGCCCGACCGGATGGCGCTGCGCGACGGCAAAGTGTCGGCCACGGTGCGGCCGCTGGTGGTGCGCGACGTCGCCGGCGACCATTTCACCCTCGGCGAGCCGCGGCATGTCGATCTCGCCTCGTTCGACGTGGTGCTGCTGCGGCAGGACCCGCCGTTCGACCTCGCCTATATCTCTTCGACCCACATGCTCGACCGCATCCACCCGAAAACGCTGGTGGTCAACGATCCGAGCCATGTGCGCAACGCGCCGGAAAAAATCTTCGTCACCGAATTTCCCGATCTGATGCCGCCGACCTTGATCACGCGCGACCTCGAGGCGATCAAGGCGTTCCGCGCCGAGCACAACGACATCGTCATGAAGCCGCTCTACGGCAAAGGCGGCGAGGCGGTGTTTCGCCTGTCGGAAGGCGATCTCAATTTCGGTTCGCTCTACGAGCTTTTCGCCACCATGTTCCGCGAGCCGTGGGTGGTGCAAAAATTTCTTCCCGCGGTGCGCGAAGGCGACAAGCGCATCATCCTGGTCGACGGCGCGTTCGCCGGCGCGGTCAACCGGGTGCCGGCGGCGGACGACCTGCGCTCCAACATGGTGCGCGGCGGCGTGCCGGCGGCGACCGAGCTGACCGCGCGCGAACGCGAAATCTGCGCCCGGCTCGGCCCGGCACTACGCGAGCGCGGGCTGATCTTTGTCGGCATCGACGTGATCGGCGACTTCTTGACGGAAATCAACGTCACCTCGCCCACCGGCATCCGCGCCATAAAAAATCTCGGCGGCCCGGATATCGCGGTGATGATCTGGGACGCGATCGAGGCGAAGCGGGCCGCACCATAAGACGGCCCGTCGAGCGATTTGCTGATTTGGTTCACAAATCGCTGTTCTCGACCCGGCTTTTTCGGCGATCGCTTTCGCCGCGCGGCGCGGCTTGATCAGCCAGTAAATTCAGCATCTTGCAATGACGTGCCCGGCTGCTCGCCGAGCGCCGTCGGGGATCGGCCGAACGCGGATTCGCGTTGTGCGTGTATGGCCCAATTGCACAGCCGCGAACCGTAAAAAGTCGCGTCGGCGCCCTTGTCACGTGCATTTTTTAGGCGGAAAATCAAAGGTGGTACTCTTGCTTGCGCTCTCTACGCTGCATTCAAACAGTTGGGAGGCCGGTATGGCGAAGAAACGCGTGACGCAACCTGCACAGGCATTGGCATCGCAGTTCATATTCAACCCGCACGTCTTCTGGGATCCGCCGCCGTGGCCGTGGTTTGATCAGTTGGGTCCCGGTGTCGCCCAGGAGATGATGCTCATTCGCCTTCAAGCCCAGAAGGACCTGCTGGATCTGCAATCCAAGGCGCTCGACCAGGCGATCAACGTCATCAGCAGGGTGGGCAACAACTGAATGGCGACCATGACGATACGTTGCCCGCATCCGGCCCGAGAGCTCTGTAAGCGGCATTGAACCCGTGGAGCGTCGATATGGCTAAAAAAGCTAAGTCGCGATCGGCACGGCAATTGGCGGAGCCCTTCATATTCAACCCGCAAGTGGTGTGGGATCCTCAGCCGTCGCCATGGATCACCTTTAAACCTCAGCCGTTTCCATGGCGGTCTTTTGATCCGTTGCCGTGGCTCGCCGTGGAGCCCGAGCCGTCGCCATGGGTCAAGCAGTTGGGTCCCGGCGCCGTTCGGGAGTTGCTGCGCATTCAAACGCAGCACCACAAAGACGTGCTGGCGCTGCAATCGAAGACTCTCGACCGGGCGACCAAAGTCATCAAGAAGGCGGGCCGCTGAGCGTAGGCAATGTAGGCATCGCGCATGCTGGGCGCGGCGCCACGGCGCCAGGCAGGCGCGGCTCGCATCATGGTCCCGCGTCAGCCCCGGCCAACCGTCTGAGCGAAGAGGTGTGCCATGTCACCGAATGTCGGCAATCCGTCTGTTACGGAAGGCGTCAATCTCGAAGTCCGGGCGGCGGCGGCAAATGCACGGCCGGTCATTTTGGTCGGTTTCCAGCGGCAGGGAAATCTCGGGCTCGGCTATCTCGCTGCAACCTTGCGGCATTGCGGCTACACGGTCGAGGTGCTGGATTTCGAACGCGACCCCGCCGACATTCTTGCGGCGGCGCGCAGGCTCGATCCGGTGTTGATCGGCTTCTCGCTGATCTTTCAGTTTTACATCCGCAAATTCGGCGCGCTGATTCGCTACCTGCGCGACAACGGCGTCAACTGCCATTTCACCATGGGCGGCCACTATCCGACCCTGAGCTATGAACAAACGCTGCGCACGGTGCCGGAGCTCGACAGCGTGGTGCGTTACGAGGGCGAGCTGACGCTGCTCGAAATGGTCGATGCGCTCAACACCGGCGCGCCATGGCACACCATCGGCGGCATCGCTTACCGGCAAGCCGATGCGATCACGGCCACCGCGCCGCGCAAGCTCATTCCGAGCCTTGACCAACTGCCCTATCCGGATCGTGACTTCGAGCCGATGCGCGTGCTCGGTCGCACCGTCATGCCGCTGCTTGCCAGCCGCGGCTGCGCCCGCACCTGTTCGTTTTGCTCCATCCATACCTTCTATCGCACCGCGCCCGGCAAGGTGGTGCGCACCCGGCGCCCGGCGGAAGTGGTCAAGGAGATGGTGTCGCTCCTGGAAGAGCGTGGCGCCCGGATATTTTTGTTCCAGGATGACGACTTTCCGCTGTTCGGCAAAGTGTGGCGCCGCTGGGCCAACGAGTTCGTCGACGAACTGCATCGCGCCGACCTGCCCGGCCGCATCATCTGGAAGATCAATTGCCGGGCCGACGCGGTGGACCCTGAATTGTTCGCGCGCATGCGCGATGCCGGGCTCTACATCGTCTATATGGGGCTGGAATCCGGCACCGAAGAAGGGCTGAAGATCCTCAACAAGGAGATCACCGTCGAGCAGAATCTGCGCGCGGTGCATATCCTCAAAGATCTCGGCATCATGTTCGAGTTCGGCTTCATGCTGCTCGATCCGTCGAGCACGTTCGAGTCGGTCGCCGCCAATGTCGATTTCCTGCGCGCCATCGTCGGCGACGGCAGCGCCGCCGCAACCTTCTGCAAGATGCTTCCCTACGACGGCACGCCGATCAAGGACGAGCTGGAACGCACCGGACGGCTGCGCGGCGACGTTTGCGCACCCGATTACGCCTTCCTCGATCCGCGGCTCGAGGATTTTTATCAAGCGCTGGCGTGCACGCTCGATGTCACCGGCTGGATCCACGGCCACAAAGCGCTGTCGTGGCAGCTCAACTGGGCCTGGCATGAGATCGCGGTGATCGAGCACCTGTTCCCGGCGCTGCCGGGGCTGGCCGATTACAAGGATTTGCTGCGCACCATCACCCGCGACAGCAACGCCGGCCTGTTCGCCGTGGTCGATGAGCTGGCGACGGCGTTCCGCGATGGCCGCGCGCCCACTCACGATGCCGCGAAGCTGGAAGCGCAATGCAGCGCATTCCTCGCCCGGCTTCTTGAGGAGCGCAACGCGCTCATGGCCGAGCACCAGGCCGTTCTTCTCGAAGCGCTGGAACAGCCGGTATCGCGCCGCGCGGCCTAACGGCCCGTCCTTTAGCCTCGCGCCGCCGCAGGCGCCGCGGCGCCGATGATGGCGCCGGACGACTTGCGCACGGTCAGGATCGCCAGTGCCGCGACGATGCACAGCGCGCCGGCGACAAAGAACGCCGGCAGGTAGGTGTCGAACAGCGTGCGCGTCAGGCCGGCGCCGAACGCCGCGCTGGCGGCGCCGAGCTGGTGGCCGGCAAAAATCCAGCCGAACACCATGCCGGCCTTTTCCCGGCCGAAACGATCGGCGGTGAGCTTCACTGTCGGCGGCACGGTCGCGATCCAGTCGAGACCGTAAAACATGGCGAACAGCGAAAGGCCGTAGAAGGTGAAATCGGTGAACGGCAGGTAGAGCAACGACAGCCCACGCAAGCCGTAATACCAGAACAACAGCCAGCGATTGTCGAACCGGTCGGACAGCCAGCCGGAACCGATGGTGCCGATGAAATCGAAGATGCCCATCATCGCCAGCACGCTTGCGGCAGTAACCGCCGGCAGCCCGTAATCGTGGCACAGCGTGACGAAATGGGTCTGGATCAGGCCGTTGGTGCTGCAGCCGCAGACGAAGAACGTGCCGAACAGCACCCAGAAGATCGGCGTGCGGGCGGCTTCTTTCAGCACGAGCAGCGGCGACATGAGCAGCGAGACGAGGCCGACGCCCGTGGCCGGCGGCGGCGATACGGCGCTCTCGCCGTAGAGCGGCAGTCCGAGATCGCTCGGCCGGTCGCGCATCAGGGTGAAGGCGACGATGCCGGCGAACGCCAACATGGCGCAGACGCACACCAGCGCGATCCGCCAGCCGTAAGCCGTCGTGATTTGCGCGATCAGCGGCAGGAACACCAGTTGCCCGGTGGCGTTGCTGGCCGCGAACAGGCCCATGACCAGACCGCGGCGGTGATTGAACCAGCGCGTTGCAACCGTCACCGCAAGCACCATGGCGGTGAGGCCGGTGCCGATGCCGACGACGATGCCCCAGAGCAGAATGAGCTGCCACACCTGCGTCATCGCCAGCGATGCCAGCATGCCGGCCGAAATCAGGATCACGGCCGAGACCATCACGGCGCGCACGCCGAACCGGTTCATGAAGGCCGCGGCGAACGGGCCGAACAGTCCGAACAGCATGAGACGCAGCGCCAACGCCGACGAAATCTGCTCGGTATCCCAGCCGAACTCTTGCTGCAGCGGCACGATCAGCACGCCGGGCGTGCTCATCGCCGCGGCGGTGACGATCGTGGTGAGGAAGGTGACGGCGACGATGACCCAGCCGTAATGGATGTTGCGGCGCGCGAGCGCCGCGGCGAGGGCGGAGGACACCATGGCTAAAATCCGTTCCGATCGCTGATTTAGATGATGACCGTCATGTTAGGCTTGCTTATTGATGACGATCGTCATATAACTTGTCAAGGGATCGACGCCGCTGCATAGCTGAGGTGCTCCATGCGTGTGAGCCGGGAAAAAGCCGCCGAACATCGCGACCGCATTATCGACGCCGCCGGCGCCTTGTTTCGCACCAAGGGATTCGGCGGCATCGGCTTGGCCGACATCATGAAAGCCGCCGACCTGACCCATGGCGGCTTCTACGGCCATTTCGCCTCCAAGGACGATCTCGTCGCCCAGGCCAGCCGCCGCACCATGGCGCGCGCCGCGACGAACTGGACGAAGCTGGTCGAAGCGTCGCCCGACAAGCCCTACGCGGCGCTGCTCAAGCATTACCTTTCGCCAAAACATCGCGACGATCCCGGCCAAGGTTGTGCCTTTGCGGCGTTGGGCAACGATGCGGCGCGCAGCGGTAAGATCGTGCGCGAGGCCTTCGCCGATGGTTTGGCACCGCTGATCGACATTTTGGCGCAGTCTATTCCCGGCAAATCTATCCCCAGCAAGTCCAAGACGGCGCGGCGCCGCAAGGCCGTTGCCGCCATGGCGACCCTGGTCGGCGCCTTGACCTTGGCGCGCGCCGTCGACGGCACGCCGCTGTCCGACGAGATGCTCGAAGCCGCCCACCGTGAACTCGCCGCGGCGGCTCGGCCTTCGCCGGAAGGCTAGACGAGCTACATTTTGTTCTCTAAATGTTCTTGAACTGGACCGCGAGTTCCGTTAGGCTACGCGAAGCCAGGGGCTGACATGGTCCAGCGCGTCTCAACGGTTGCGTTCGAGGGCATCGAGGTGCGTCCCGTCGATGTCCAGGTGCAGGTCGCGCCGGGGCTACCGGCGTTCAACGTCGTCGGCCTGCCCGACAAAGCGGTCTCCGAAGCGCGCGAGCGGGTGCGCTCGGCCCTGACTGCCTCGGGCCTGGCGCTGCCGTCGCGCCGCATCACCATCAATCTCGCGCCGGCCGACCTGCCCAAGGAAGGCAGCCACTACGACCTGCCGATCGCGCTCGGCCTGATGGCCGCCATCGGCGCCATCCCGCACGACGCGCTGGCGGGCTTCACCGTGCTCGGTGAACTTGGTCTCGACGGCTCGATCGCGCCCGTCGCCGGCGTGTTGCCCGCCGCCATCGGCGCCAATGCGCGCAGCGAAGGCTTGATGTGCCCGGCCGCCTGCGGGCCGGAAGCCGCCTGGGCGAGCCCCGAGATCGAGATCATCGCGGCATCTTCGCTCATCCAGCTCGCCAACCATTTCAAGGGCACGCAAGTGTTGTCGCGGCCGCAGCCGAAGATCCTCGAAGTGGATGGTCCCGCGCTCGACCTCGCCGATATCAAGGGCCAGGAAAGTGCCAAGCGCGCGCTCGAAGTCGCAGCGGCCGGCGGCCACAATCTCTTGATGGTCGGCCCGCCCGGCGCCGGCAAGTCGATGCTGGCGGCGCGGTTGCCGACCATTCTGCCGCCGCTGGCGCCGTCGGAATTGCTCGAAGTCTCCATGGTCGCGTCGATCGCCGGCGAGATCAAAGGCGGTGCGCTCACCAACCGCCGGCCGTTCCGCGCGCCGCACCATTCCGCCAGCATGCCGGCGCTGGTCGGCGGCGGCTTGCACGCGCGGCCCGGCGAAGTCTCGCTCGCGCACCATGGCGTGTTGTTTTTAGACGAGCTGCCGGAATTCCAGCCGCAGACCCTCGACTCGCTGCGCCAGCCGCTAGAGACCGGTGAAGTGTCCATTGCCCGCGCCAATCACCGCGTCACCTATCCGGCGCGCTTCATGCTGGTCGCGGCAATGAATCCGTGCCGCTGCGGCCGCGCCAGCGAGCCCGGCTTCACCTGCAGCCGCAGACCCAACGCGCGCTGCGCCGCCGACTATCAGACGCGGATTTCCGGCCCGCTGATCGACCGCATCGACCTGCATATCGAAGTGCCGGCGGTGACCGCCGCCGATCTCATCCTGCCGCCGCCCGCCGAAGGCAGCCGCGAAATCGCCGAACGGGTTGCGCTGGCGCGCGAACGCCAAGTCGCCCGCTATGCCGCGATCGGCCTGCCTCATGTCCGCAGCAATGCGGCGGTGTCGAGCGCAGTGCTCGAAGACGTAGCGCGGCCCGATGCCAGCGGGATGACGCTGTTGCGCGACGCCGCCGACGCCATGCGGCTCTCGGCCCGCGGCTATCATCGCGTGCTGCGGGTGGCGCGCACGCTGGCCGATCTCGACGGCGCGGACAAAGTCGGCCGGGTGCATCTCGCCGAGGCGCTGTCGTATCGCGCGCTGGCGGATGAGGTTCGGCGCGCGGCGTAACTTAAGACGTACCTGAGAGGCCTTAGAAAGCGGCCATCCGCTCAGAGCAAGGTCTACCGATCCGCTCGCACCATTGACTGCAAATCCGTAACCGCCGAGTCTCGCCCTGATTCGCGACCCCCTGTTTGTGCGTCCGGCGTCGCGCGCGGCAGCCATGCCCAAACCGCCTCGCAAGCTTGCCTTCGTCACCGCCGCGACCGATCACGGCACCCTCATCGTGAACCGGTTCGATCAGATGATCGTCGGCGGCAACGCGGGCTTCGGCGTCGGCCTCCAGCTTCTGGAGAACGCCCACTTCGACCCCGATGAAGTCAATTTGTTGCTCCGCGCACTGGATTTGCGCCGGCAATGCTATGGCGATGGCGTGGTGGCGATCGATTGCGGCGCCAATGTCGGAGTGCATACCATCGAGTGGGCGAAACATATGACCGGTTGGGGCGCCGTGCTGGCGATCGAAGCCCAGGAGCGCATCTACTATGCGCTGGCCGGCAATATCGCGATCAACAATTGCTTCAACGCCCGCGCCATGCATGCCGCGGTATCGGATCGCGCCGGCACGATGAAAATCCCGGTGCCGAATTATTCCGTCGCCGCGAGTTTCGGCAGCCTCGAGCTCAAGAAACGCGACGGCAACGAATTCATCGGCCAGGAGATCGATTATTCCGAGCACAAAATGGTCGATGTGCCGACGGTCAGTCTCGATTCACTCAATCTGACCCGCGTCGATCTGATAAAAATCGATATCGAAGGCATGGAAATGGAGGCATTGGCCGGCGCCGCCCATTGCATCCGTAACATGCATCCGATCCTCCTGATCGAGACCATCAAGAGCGACAAGAACGCCATCGCCGGCTGGCTGAATAATCTCGATTACACGATCATTGAAGTCGGAATAAATTTTTTCGCCATCCACACCGCCGACAAATGTCTCGCCCATATCAAAATAGCGAACCCTGCGGCAGCTTGAGCTTCACCCGCCGTTGCCGACGCCGATACCGCTGCGCATGCCGATCGCGGACAAAAATTCCTGCCGGGTCTCGGCATGATCGCGGAATACGCCGAGCATGCGGCTCGTCACCATGGTGACGCCGGGTTTGTGCACGCCGCGCGTCGTCATGCATTGGTGCGTGCCTTCGGCCACCACGGCGACGCCGTGAGGCTTTAGCACGGCATCCAGGCAGGCAGCGATCTCGGCCGTCATCTTCTCCTGGATCTGCAGCCGCCGCGCGTAGACCTCGACCAGCCGCACCAGCTTGGAAATGCCGACCACGCGATTGCGCGGCAGGTAGCCGATATGGACCCGGCCGATGATCGGGGCGAGGTGGTGCTCGCAATGGGACTCGAAGCGGATGTCGCGCAGCACGACGACCTCGTCGTAGCCGCCGGTCTCCTCGAAGGTGCGTTTGAGGTATTCGCGCGGATCGTCGTTGTAGCCGGCGAACCACTCCTCGTAGGCGCGCGCGACGCGCGCCGGCGTGGCGCGCAGGCCCTCACGGTCGGGATCGTCGCCGGCCCAGCGGATCAGCGTGCGGATTGCGGTCTCGGCCTCGGCCCGCGACGGCCGGGCCGGGCCGGCAGGTTTGGCGCGCGGGCGTTTGGAACTCGTCACTTTAACCATTCTGTCATCTCCGACCGCGATCCATACACGAACCTAGAGCATGATCCGGAAAAGTGGAAACCGGTTTTCCGAAAAGATCATGCTCCATCAAGATGCTAGAGCGCAAATCGCTTCAATCTGAAGCGATTTCGCTCTAGTCGATTGGACCAAGTTGAGGGGTCGAAATCGATAGGCCCACCCGATGTTAACAAAGCATCAACCCTCCCTCCAATCGCCCTGAACCTGCGTTGCCGACGGCAAGGGATGCGCAACACTCATAGGCCAAATTGCCCGCGTTACATCGATAAACCAGGCATGAGAAGCGCGGCGGCCGCCGACAGCCGCGAGCGACATGCCGAGCGGGGATAGGGACCATGCTCCCGCGTGTTACCCTCCTGAAACCCGCCATCATCACCCGCCGGCTCTTCTCCATCGTCATCCGCGCCCTCGTCGTTACGACGATGTCGTTCGGCATCGCTTTCGGCTTTCTGTCGGGCACCCTGTCGCAGGGAGCGCATTACGATCCAAATGCTTTTGCGATCGGCGTCGCCGCCTTGTTCGGCGCCGCATGCGGGGCGATGGGTCTCCTAATTTCGCGCATCCACCAGATGAAGGCGGAGCTGCGCCGTCTCGAAGCGCATCTCGAGGAGGCCTCCGACCGCAATTGGGAGATCAGCGAAGCGCAAGAGCGCGCCAAGAGCTTCTTCGAGGCGCAGGGCGACGTCATCGTGCGCCGCGACGGCGGCGGCACCATCACCTATGCCAACGATGCGTTCTGCGCGCTCGCCGGGCGCCCGCGCGAGGAGTTGCTTGCGACCACCTTTGCGCTGCCGGTGGAAATCCAAGGCGACATTGCCAGTCTCGCCGACGGCACGCGGGTGCACGACCAGAAGATCGCCGCGCCCGCAGGCGCCCGTTGGATCGCCTGGCGCGAGGTCTCGGTGCGCGTCGACGGCGGCAGCGAAGTGCAAAGCGTCGGCCGCGACATGACCGACCGCGTGACGGTCGAACACGCACTCGCCGACGCCCGGGATCAGGCGGAAGCGGCGAGCCGCGCCAAATCGCGGTTCCTGGCCATGGTCTCCCACGAGATCCGCACCCCGCTCAACGGCATCCTCGGCATGGCGGATCTGCTCGGCGACACGCCGCTGTCGCCGGAGCAGACCACCTACCTCAACGCCATGAAGACCTCGGGCGACACGCTGTTGTCGTTCATCGAGGAGATGCTCGATCTTGCCAAGATCGAAGCCGGCCGGCTCGATCTCGAGGCGCGGCCTTTCGCGCTTGCGGCCTTTGTCGAAGAGGCAGTCGAATTGCTCGGTCCGCGCGCCCAGGCCAAGGGCCTCGAAATCTGCTGCTATGTCGACGAGCGCCTGCCGGCGCGCGTGATCGGCGATGCGGCGCGGCTGCGCCAGGTGCTGTTCAACCTCGCCGGCAACGCCATCAAATTCACCGAGCATGGCGGCGTTTCGATCATCGTCGAGCCGGACGCGCAGCCGGACACGATCGCAATCTCGGTGCGCGACACCGGCATCGGCATTTCGGCGCAAGACCAGGCGCGCATTTTTCTCGAGTTCGAGCAGGCCGACGGCGGCTCGACGCGCAAATTCGGCGGCACCGGCCTCGGCCTGACCATTTCGAAACGCATCGTCGAGCGGATGGCGGGCGCCATCGCGGTCGAGAGCGCGCCCGGCGAAGGCTCGACATTCCGCGTCAGCCTGCCGCTGCCGCGCGTCGGCGAGCACGACGAACCCACGGTCGCGGTCCCCGACCTCACCGGCAGCGATATTCTCATCGTCGCACCTGCCGCGATCGAAGCGTCGCTCTTGGCGCGGCGCCTGCAACGCTGGGGGGCGCGGACGACAATCGTTCCCGACGAGAGCGTGGCGGCGGCCATTTTGCCGGAGCAAACCTGGAGCGCCGTGCTGGTCGATCACACGCTCGGCACCACGGCGAGCGAAGCGCTCGCCCGCATGGCGTGCGTCATTTCCCGCCGAATCGTGCTGGTGACGCCCGCCATGCGCAACGAGCTCGCAGGACTCAAGGAAGCGGGATTTACCGGCTATTTGATCAAGCCGGTGCGCGCCGTCTCGCTCGCCGCGCGCTTCTCGCCGGACGATGCCTTCGATCCCGGCGCCGCGAGCGAAACCATGGAAACGCCGGGCGAGGCGCGCTCCGGACGCGGGCTTTCGATCCTGGTCGCCGAGGATAACGAGATCAACGCGCTGTTGGCGCGCGCGCTTCTGGTCAAGCTCGGCCACCGCCCGACCATGGCGGAGAGTGGTGCCGCGGCGATCGAGAGCTGGCTTGCGGCGCGGGCCGGCGGCGCGGCCTATGATTGCGTGTTGATGGACCTGCACATGCCGGGAATGGATGGGCTGGAAGCCACCCGCCGCATCCGCGCCATGGAGGCTGAGCACAACGGCATGCGCACGCCGATCGTCGCGCTCACCGCAAACGCCTCCGCCGAGGACCGCGACGCCTGTCTTGCCGCCGGCATGGATGGTTTTCTGGTCAAGCCGCTCGACCGCGAGCGGCTCGCCGCGACCCTTGCGGCATTCAGCACGTCGGCGCTCGCGGCGTAGCCGTTAAAGCCGCCGCAGCGCCACTTCCTCGACCTGGTGGCTTTCGCCCTTCTTCAAGATCAGATCGGCGCGCTGCCGCGTCGGCAAGATGTTCTCATGCAGATTGACGAGATTGATGCGATTCCAGATCGAGGTCGCGGTGGCGGCCGCCTCCTTGTCGGAGAGCCGCGCATAGCGATGGAAATAGGATTTCGGATCGGCGAAGGCGGTGCCGCGCAACGTCAGGAACCGGCTGACATACCACGACAGCAGCACGCTCTCCTCGGCGTCGAGATAGATCGAGAAATCGAAAAAGTCGGAGACGAACGGCACCGCCTTGCCGTCCTTGGGCAAGCGCCCGGCTTGCAGCACATTGAGACCTTCGACGATCAAAATATCCGGCCGGTCGATCTCGATCCACTGATTCGGGATCACGTCGTAGATCAAGTGCGAATAGACCGGCGCGCGCACCGGGCGCCGTCCCGCCTTGATGTCGGACAGAAACAGCAGCAACGCCGGCAGGTCGTAGCTTTCCGGAAAACCTTTTTTCTCCATCAGGCCTTCGCGGTCGAGCACCGCATTCGGATAAAGAAAACCGTCGGTGGTGATGAGATCGACCTTCGGCACATTCGGCCAGCGCGCCAGCAGCGCCTGCAGCACGCGCGCCGTGGTCGACTTGCCGGCCGCCACCGAACCGCCGACGCCGATGATGTAGGGCATCTTGGCGTCTTCGGTGCCCAAAAAACCTTGCTGGGCGCGAAACAGATTTTGCGTCGCCGCCACATAGAGCGACAAGAGGCGCGACAGCGGCAGGTAGATGTCCTCGACCTCGGACATGTCGAGCCGGTCGTGCATCGAGCGCAGCCGGGTGACTTCCGACCGCTCGAGCGTCATCGGCGTATCCTTGCGGAGCATCGCCCATTCGGCGCGCGAGAACGCGCGGTAGGGCGATACGTCCTGCTCGGTGCGCTGCTCCATTGTGGTGCTTAGCCTGTGCCTAGCCGCTCTTGCGCGCCGCCTTCTCGTCGAGGCCCGATTGGCGGGTGCGCGCGCCGAGCTCGGCCTCGACCTCCGCGAGCGTGATGCCGCGGGCATGGAGCACGACCAGGAGATGGTAGAGCACGTCGGCGGCCTCGCCGATCACGCGCTCACGGTCTTCGCCGACCGCGGCAATCGCCGCCTCGACCGCCTCCTCGCCGAGTTTTTTGGCGCAATGCGTCACGCCGCGGTCGAGCAGCTTGCGTGTATAGGACACGTCGGCGCTTTCCTGCGCGCGCGTTTGGACGCGCTTTTCGAGGTCGTTGAGGGTGAATGTTTGGGCCATGGAACGTTTTTTATCACCTCTTTCCAAAATATTCTCTAGTCATTGCAGCGGGATCGCTGCCTGCCAAACCGACTGGCAAACGTCCCTGAGTGTCCCTATCTTCCTGCACCAGCGACGCGGGGCCTCTTAGCCGACTGCCCCGCAGCTTTGGTGCGCTCACGAAGGGGGTGGACCATGTTGATTTGGCAAGAAGTCATTGTTGGTTTGCTCATTGTTTTCGGTTTGGCAGGGTTGCGCATCGCCGACCAATACGTGCGCGGTGTCGTTTTCCGGCTCGGCCGCTACCGAACGACCAAAGGTCCCGGACTTTACTGGATCATCCCCCTGATCGAATGGCAACGCAGAGTCGATCTGCGCATCAATACGGCGGCCGTCGAAGAACAGGAGACGATCACCAAGGACAACGTCCCGATCAAGGTCAACGCGGTGGTGTGGTACCGGATCATTGATCCCATGGCCTCGGTGCTCGAAGTCAAGAACATCGACACGGCCGTGATTCAGGTCGCGCTGACCACGCTGCGCAACGGCATCGGACGGCATTCGCTCGACGAAGTCCTCAAGGAGCAGGAGACAGTCGCCAAGGTCATTCAGGAGAAGATCGACGCGGTGACTGAGCCGTGGGGTGTCAAGGTCGAGCGCGTGGAGATGAAGAACGTCGAAATTCCGCAATCCATGCAGCGCGTCATGGCGCAGGAAGCGGAAGCATTGCGCGAGAAACGCGCGCGCATCATCAAGGCGCAGGCCGAATTCGAGGCGGCGGAACAGCTCCGTAACGCGGCCGAGATCATCATGCAGAATCCTGCCGGGCTTGAGCTGCGGCGCATGCAGATGATTGCCGAGGTCGGCGCCGAACAGAACACCATGACGATCATCATGATGCCGAGCGAGTTCGTCGCTATGGCGAGAAATCTGGCGAACTTGGGCAAGCCCACGTCCTGACCGGCACGGTCAAGGGTCGAGCCGCACCGGCAGGCCGGCCCGGGCCATATGGTCCTTGGCTTGGCGCACCGAATATTCGCCGAAGTGGAAGATCGACGCCGCCAGCACGGCGCTGGCGTGGCCGCCGCGGATGCCCTCGACCAGGTGATCGAGATTGCCGACGCCGCCCGAGGCGATGACCGGCACGGTGACGGCATCGGCGATGGCGCGGGTCAGCGCAATATCAAAACCCTGCCGCGTGCCGTCGCGATCCATCGAGGTGAGCAGGATCTCGCCGGCGCCGAGCGCGACCACGTCGCGGGCATAATCGACGGCGTCGATGCCGGTCGGATTGCGGCCGCCATGGGTGAAGATTTCCCAAGCGTCCGCCTCGCCCGGCCTCGACACTTTCTTGGCATCGATCGCGACCACGATGCACTGATCGCCAAATTTTTCCGCCGCTTCCTTGACAAAAGCGCGGCGCGTGACCGCGGCGGTGTTGATCGACACCTTGTCGGCGCCCGAGGTCAATAGCGCGCGGATGTCCTCGATGGTGCGCACGCCGCCGCCGACCGTGAGCGGCATGAAACAGGCTTCCGCCGTGCGCCGCACCACGTCGAGCATGATGCCGCGGTTCTCGTGGCTCGCCGTGATGTCGAGGAAAGTGAGCTCGTCGGCGCCGGCTTCGTCATAGGCGATCGAGGCCGCGACCGGATCGCCGGCATCGCGCAGATTGACGAAATTCACACCTTTGACGACACGACCGTCCTTGACGTCGAGGCAGGGGATGACGCGGACCTTGAACATGTCAGACTGTTACCCGAGCGGCGCGCAGCAAGGCGAGCGCCTCCGCCGCATCGAGCCTGCCATCATAGAGCGCGCGGCCTGCAATGGCGCCTGCGAGTTTTTGCGAGCGCGGCGCCAGTAACGCCCGGATGTCGTCGATCGACGCAAGACCGCCCGAGGCGATGACCGGAATCGATACCGCGTCGGCGAGCGCGATGGTGGCGTCGAGATTCAGACCCTTGAGCATGCCGTCGCGTGATACATCGGTATAAACGATCGCCGTGACACCGGCGTCCTCAAAGCGCTGCGCAATGTCGAGCGCGGACAGCTCCGACGTTGCGGCCCAACCCTCGACTGCGACTTTACCATCGCGCGCATCGAGCCCGACGGCGACGCGGCCGGGATAAGCGCGCGCGGCTTCCTTCACCAGCGCCGGGTCGCGCACCGCCGCGGTGCCGATGATGACCCGGGCTACGCCCTTGCCGAGCCAGCCCTCGACCGTTGCCATGTTGCGAATGCCGCCGCCAAGCTGCAGCGGAATTTTGACGGCGCCGAGAATGCCCTCGACCGCCGAAGCATTCATCGGCTTGCCGGCAAACGCGCCGTCGAGATCGACCAAATGCAGATATTCAAAGCCCTGCCGCTCGAATGCTTGCGCCTGCGCCGCCGGATCGCGGTTGAACACAGTCGCGCGCGCCATGTCGCCCTGTTGCAGGCGCACGGCAAGGCCGTCTTTGAGATCGATGGCGGGAAACAGGATCACGGCACAAGGTCTGCGGCTAAGGGGCGTGGTGACAGCAATGTAATCACGGATTCCATTGCAGAAAGTTCGCGATCAGCGCGAGACCGAGCTTTTGGCTCTTCTCGGGATGGAATTGGGTGCCGAAAATGTTGTCGCGCGCCACGATCGCGGTGACGGCGCCGCCATACTCGGCATCGGCCACGAGATCGGCGCGTCGCGCGGGGTTGAGCTGATACGAGTGCACGAAATAAGCGTGCCGCCCTTGCGGGCCGAATGTCAGGCCGTCGAGCACCGGATGCGGTCGTACCACATTGAGTGTGTTCCAACCCATATGCGGGATTTTCAGGCCGGGATCGCGCGGCACGATGCGGTCGACCTCACCGGCGATCCAGCCCAAGCCCTCGGTAACCTCGTATTCGCGCCCGCGCTCGGCCAACAATTGCATGCCGACGCAGATGCCGAAGAACGGCCGGCCCTTTTGCCGCACCGCCTCATCGAGCGCGCCGACCATGCCGTCCACGGCATCGAGCCCGCGCCGGCAATCGGCGAAGGCGCCGACGCCCGGCAGCACCACGCGGTCGGCGCCGGCCACCACTGCGGGATCGTTGGTCACCACGATCGACTGGCCGCGGCCGGCCTCATGCGCGGCACGTTCGAACGCTTTTGCGGCCGAGTGCAAATTGCCGGAGCCGTAATCGACGATCGCCACGCTCATCGCGGCGCTCCCGGCTCGGGAAAAAGCCCGATGACGCCGGACCCGGGCGGCCCACGCCGGAGCGGCGCCGCAGGCGGAGATGGGGGCGTTGGCGCATGCGGTGCGCTGGACGGCGAATTCGCCCGCCGCAGCCAAGCGTCGAAGAAGCGCCGCTCGGCGTCTTCGAGATCGTCGCCGCTGACGACACCGAGATTTTTCCAGCCACGCCGGTTCAGCGTGAAGCGGCGCAAGGTACCGGCCTCGAGCCCAACCAGGAGTCCAAGAAGAATGCCGATGAGGCTCGTGGCGGCGGCCGGCGCACCGGACATCCTCACCGGGATTTCGATCACTCCCACGACCACGACATAGCCGATCAGCACCAGCCACATCCGGTGCCGCAGCATCCACAGCGGCGCGAACAGGAAGGCCCACCACGAAAAACCGTCGCGCACGAACGCGAAGCGCTCCACGTCGGCTACGGCTGCGCCGGCCCGCAAGGGCGGCTCGTGGACGGTATAGACGGACATAGCCGGTTCTCGTTTCTTTCAGCCTTGTCCCTCACGTAAGAAGAGGGACGCCACAATCAATTGCCGAGCGTGCCTTTGGTCGAGGGCACCTCGTTGGCGGCGCGCGGATCGATGGCCACCGCCGCCCGCAGCACCCGCGCCAGACCCTTGAAGCAGGATTCGGCAATATGGTGGTCGTTGCTGCCGTAGAGCGTGGTGACGTGGAGCGTCACGCCCGCGTTCATGGCGAAGGCTTGAAACCACTCTTGCACCAGCGCGGTGTCGAAAGCGCCGATCTTGGCGCGCACGAACGCGACCTGAAAAACCAGAAACGGACGGCCGGAAATATCGATCGCGACGCGGGTCAGCGCCTCATCCATCGGCAGATGCACGTCCGCATAGCGGGTAATGCCCTTCATGTCGCCCAGCGCCTGCTTCAAGGCCTGACCGAGCGCAATGCCGACATCCTCCGTGGTGTGATGCTGGTCGATGTGCAGATCGCCCTTGGCTTTGACATTGAGGTCGATGCGCGAATGCCGCGCCAACAGGTCAAGCATGTGATCCAGGAAGCCGATGCCGGTCGCGATCGACGACGCACCGGTGCCGTCGAGATCGACCGCGACCTCGACGTCGGTTTCCTTGGTGGTCCGTTTCACGGACGCCTTGCGCATGACGGCCCTCGTAATTTGCGCGCCTTTTATCAGGGCTTGGTCCGCTGCGCCAATGTCCCGTGCAATTGCAATGCTGCCGGTCAACTCCTAAATCATGCCTGGAACGAGGGTTTTCCAGCGCATGCAGTCCCCTGAATCGGGCCAATCCGGCCTCTGGCACGGCACCACCATCCTCACCGTCCGCAAAGGCGGCATGGTGGTGGTCGGCGGCGACGGCCAGGTCACGATCGGCCAGACCATCGTCAAGGCCAATGCCAAGAAAGTGCGCCGCCTCGGCAAAGGCGACGTCATTGGCGGCTTTGCCGGTGCCACCGCCGACGCCTTCACCCTGTTCGAACGGCTGGAGTCGAAGCTCGAGCAATATCCCGGCCAGCTGACCCGCGCCGCCGTCGAGCTCGCCAAGGATTGGCGCACGGATCGTTATTTGCGCCGCCTCGAAGCCATGATGATCGTCGCCGACAAGGAGGTGTCGCTGGTGCTCACCGGAACCGGCGACGTGCTCGAGCCTGAGGCCGGCATCGTCGGCATCGGCTCCGGCGGCAATTATGCGCTCGCCGCGGCGCGCGCGCTTGCCGATGGGCCGCTCGATGCCGAGGCGATCGTGCGCAGGTCGCTCGACATCGCGGCGGACATTTGCGTGTACACCAACCGCAACGTCACCATCGAGACTTTGAAGGGCGCCTAAGACATGGCGCCGTATCAGTTTCGCCCGATGTCTAGCGAAGACCTGCCGATGGTACGCCGCTGGCTGGAGACGCCGCATGTGGCGCAATGGTGGCACGACCCGGATACGCAATTCACATTGGTCAGCGAAGATCTCGACCACCCCGCGATGGACCAGTTCGTCGTCACGGCAGACGATCGTCCGTTCGCCTACCTGCAGTGCTACGATCCGACCGCATGGTCGGATAACGGCCTTGGTACGCAGCCACAAGGCACGAGGGGCATCGATCAATTCATCGGCGAGCCGGACATGATCGATCGCGGTCACGGTTCAGCGCTGATTCGCAGCTTTGTCGATGACTTGTTGAAGATGGGGACACCGCGCGTGGTCACCGACCCCGATCCCGCCAACCTCCGCGCGGTGCGGGCCTACGAAAAGGCCGGATTTCAAAAAGTTCGCCTGGTCGATACGCCCGACGGCCGCGCCCTCCTGATGGTACGCAACGCATGACCGACTTTTCTCCCCGCGAAATCGTTTCCGAGCTCGACCGCTTCATCGTCGGCCAGGCCGACGCCAAGCGCGCGGTGGCGATCGCGCTGCGCAACCGCTGGCGCCGACTGAAACTCGACGACCGGCTGCGCGAGGAAGTGCTGCCGAAGAACATCTTGATGATCGGGCCGACCGGCGTCGGCAAGACCGAGATTTCCCGCCGCCTCGCCAAGCTCGCCGGCGCGCCGTTTCTCAAGGTCGAGGCGACGAAATTTACCGAGGTCGGCTATGTCGGCCGCGACGTCGAGCAGATCGTGCGCGATCTCGTCGAAATATCCATCACGCTGACGCGCGAGCGCAAACGCAAGGACGTCGAGGCCAAAGCCCAGAAAGCGGCCGAAGACCGCGTGCTTGATACGCTGGTCGGCGCCAACGCCAGCGCATCGACCAAGGAAACATTCCGCAAGAAGCTGCGCACCGGCGAGCTCAACGACAAGGAGATTGAAATCGAGGTGCAGTCCGCTGGCAGCAGCATGCCGCTGTTCGACATTCCCGGCATGCCCGGCGCGCAGATGGGCGCGATCTCGATCGGCGACATATTCGGCAAGCTCGGCGGCGGCCGCACCAAGACCCGCAGGGTCACCGTGCACGATTCCTACGCCATCCTGATCAACGAGGAATCCGACAAGCTGCTCGATACCGACCAGCTCACCCAAGAAGCCATCAAGACGGTCGAGAATAACGGCATCGTGTTCCTCGACGAAATCGACAAGATCTGCGTGCGCGAAGGCCGCGTCGGCGCCGACGTATCGCGCGAGGGCGTGCAGCGCGATCTCTTGCCGTTGATCGAAGGCACCACCGTCGCCACCAAGCATGGCTCGGTGAAGACCGATCATATTCTGTTTATTGCCTCGGGCGCCTTCCACATCTCGAAGCCGTCGGACCTGTTGCCCGAGCTGCAAGGCCGCCTGCCGATCCGCGTCGAGCTCAAGCCGCTGACGCGCGACGACATGCGGCGCATTCTCACCGAGCCGGAGGCTTCCCTGATCAAGCAATATATCGCGCTGATGGCGACCGAAGGCGTGACGCTCGAATTCTCGGAGGATTCGATCGATGCGGTCGCCGACGTGGCGGTGGCCGTGAATTCGAGCGTGGAGAATATCGGCGCCCGGCGCCTGCAGACGGTGATGGAAAGGGTGCTCGACGAGGTCTCGTTCGCCGCCCCGGACCGCTCCGGGGAGACCGTGAAAATCGATGCCGCCTATGTGCACAAGCACGTCGGCGACCTCGCCAAGAACGCGGATTTGAGCCGGTTCATCCTCTAGCGCGCCCGGTCAGCGTGACGCAGCCCCAGTACGTGGCACGAGCGAGTAATCGCGGTTAATCTTGCTGCGAATGGACCGGGGTAAGGCCGTGCTTACACGTCGCCGGCTGATTGCATTAGCCGCCGCATCGGCGCTGACGCCGAACGTGATGACGCGTGCCGCGCGGGCCGAGCCGTGGCCCAATCGCGCGGTCCGCATGATCGTGCCGCTGGCGGCGGGAGGGCCTACGGATTCAGTCGCGCGCGTGCTGGCCGAGCAGCTGTCGAAGCGATGGGGCCAGCAGGTCGTCATCGAGAACAAATCCGGCGGCGGCACCAATATCGGCAATGCCTACGTCGCTCACGCCGATCCCGACGGCTATACGGTGCTCTACGGCACCTCGTCGCTGGCGGTGAACGCCACGCTCTATCATGCGCTGGACTACGATCCGGTCGCCGATCTGGCGCCGGTCTCGCTGGTGGCGAAATTTCCGTTCTTCATGTTCGTGCCGAATTCCTCGCCGGCCAAGACCGTCATGGAGTTCGTCGCCTACGTGAAATCGCGTCCGGGCAAGCTCGTCATGGGCTCGCCCGGCACCGGCAGCGCGCCGCATCTCGCCGAAGAGTTTTTTCTGCAGAAGGCCGGAATTCAGATGACGCATGCGCCCTATCGCGGCGCGGCGCCGGCGTTCATCGACCTCATTCCTGGCCGTATCGACTGCTATTTCGGCAGCGGCGAGTTGCTGACCTATTCGCGTTCGGGCCAGGTGCGCGCGCTGGGCACGACCGGCAGCACAAGGGCGCCGGCGGAACCGGACTTGCCGACCATCGCCGAGGCGGGCGTTGCCGGGTATGTGGTCGATTCCTGGCAGGGCGTGTTCGTGCCGAAAAAGACGCCGCCGGACATCGTCAGGAAAATGAGCGCCGATATCGTCGCCGCTCTGGCCGATCCGGCGACCGCCGAACAGCTCGCGCGCTCCGCCTATACGGCGCGCGGTTCTTCGCCCGAGGAACTGCGAGACTTTCTGAAAGCGGATGCCGAAAAGTGGAACGCCGTCATCAAGACGGCGGGATTGAAGATCGATTAATTCTTCACCGGCTCGTGGCTGATCTCGCGGATCATCTCCATCCACTTCTCAACCTGATCGAGTGTGCGTTTATCTTTGGAGCTATCGCGCGCTGGCTTCGGCTTGGTTTGGATATCGGCGGTGTCGGACATGATCAGTCGTACTCCGATTACTGGCGCTCCGATCGCGCACGCCGTTGTCGCAGATGACATTGACCGATTCTTGCCCGCCTTATGAAATTCCAATGGTTATGGTTAACAGTACGGCTTACTTGCCACGGCGCAGACGCACATAAAGCGCGCCTTCTCCGCCATGACCGACATGGGCGTCGTCGAAACCGACGATAAGCAGGCGAAATTCCGGCAGGGCGAGCCACAGTGGAACCTGTCGCTTGAGTACGCCAGGCTTGTTGTCGGCATCGCGCTCGGCGCCGCTCGACGATTTACGCAAACCTTTGCCGGTGACGACGAGCGCGGTCTTGGCGCCACTGGCTTGGGCGCGATGCAGGAAACGCAACAGCGCCGCATGCGCCTGTTGCTGCGTCATGCCGTGCAGGTCGAGGCGCGCGTCGATCGGCTCGCGGCCACGCGCGACGCGCTGCTTGAGCCGCCGGCCGAGCGGCGCGAGCGGCGGCGATGGTGCAGGCCGCGTTTCACGCGGCGTGACCGGATGGCTCCGCGTCTGCGATGGTGCGGGAGTGTCCGCAATTGGCGCTGTTGCGGAGGACTTCGGACTCGTTTTGGCGCGCGGCTTCGCCGACTTCAATGGCTTAATCGAGCGTGTGAATCCGGCCCATAGGGCCTCTTCTTCATCGGTCAATTGGCGGCGCCGGCTCATGGCTTTGGTCGCGGTTTTCGCTTCGGCGCAGCCGCGGCGGCTGCGGCGGATTTTGGCGCCGGCTCGACGGTCGGTTTCGGTTCCGGCAGAGGCACATCCACCGCAGTCGGATCTTCCATGGTGGTGGCGCTGAGACTGAATGTACTCGGCCGCTCCGGAGGCAACGGCGTGTCGCGGCCGGCCGCCACGGGATCGAGCTCGCGCGGCAGCAGCATGACGAAATTACCGGCATTCTTGATCCGCCCGGCCATGCGCGCCGCCTCGTCGCCGGCGCCGAAATAGATATCGGCCCGCGCCGGTCCGACGATGGCCGAGCCGGTATCCTGCCCCACCATCAGGCGGCGGAATTTCGTCGCCGCCTTTTCATTCGCGATCGGCAGATCGGCCGCGATGAAGAACGGCGTGCCGTAGATGTGCAACGCATGATCGACCGCAATCGAGCGGCCCGGAACCAGCGGCACGCCCTCGGCGCCAACTGCTTCGTCCTCGGTCGCGAGGTCGGTGATGCGGAAAAAAACGTAGGATTTGTTCTGCGCCCGCATCTCCTTGGCCTGATCCGGATTGGCCTCCATCCAGTCGCGGATGCGCTGCATGGACATTTCGTCCTTGGGGATCAGCTTGCGGTCGATCAGCACGCGCCCGACCGGCGTATAGGGCCAGCCGTTATGCGAATCGTAATTGACGCGCAGAATGCTGCCGTCCTCCAGCCTGATCCGCGCCGAGCCTTGAATCTGCGCGAACAGCACATCGACCGGATCGTGCAGCCAGCAGATTTCCAGATGCCAGCCGTCGAGCGCGCCATTCTCGATCTCGCCGCGGTCGTAATACGGCACGATCTTGCGGCGGCCGACGCGGCGGCCGACTTTGACGCCCTTCGAGGGGAATGCGTCGCCGAGCTTGCGCCGGCCGGCAACGACGAGATTGGGCGGCCGCCGATAAAGCGGCGCCGTGAACTGATCCGTCGGCACGCTGGAGCCTTCGATAATGGGCTCGTAGTAGCCGGTGAGAAAGCCTGACGCATCGCCGAGCTTGCTGATGCGCAGCGGCCGGAAATTGTCTTCGAAGAACTTTTTCGCGCCGTTGTCGTCGAGCGGGATGGCCGCGAGCGCGCGCGTGCAGATGTCCTTGAGCCCGTCGGCGACCGGACTTGCATCGCGGACTTGCCGCTGCCTGGTGGTCGTGAGCACGCGGCAGCTCGCAAGAAATGTCGAAAACGCCGCCGCATGATCGTCGTTCGCCCAACCGTCGATATCCGCCCATTCGGCCGGCTCGTATTGCGTATCGGGAAATTTGATCGGCTCGGTTTCCGCAGAATGTGCCGCGGGCGATTTGCCGGCGAGACCGATGAGCAGCGCGAACAAGCAAAAAACCCGGCAATAGGCCGCCATCGGCGTTATTGTCCGGCTTCCGTCGCGACCACTTTCCAATTGGGATCGCGCGAAGAGACGTCGCGCGCGAACGTCCACACATCCGTGACGTCGGTGACCTTCTCGGCGTTGCCGTCGATCACCGTGCCGTTGCGGTCGCGCGTCGACGTCACCAGCTTGGAAACGAAGCGGACGGTGATCTGCGCCGTGCTTTTGCGCAGCTCGGCCGCCGTGATGGTCGAGCCGTCGATCGAGACAAAGCGCGTCTCCGCGGTCTCGCCGCGGTTTTCCCGTTCGGTGATCGCGGCATCGAAACCGTCGAACACCTCGCGCGACAACAGATTGCGCAACTGCCGTCGATCGCCCTCGGCAAAGGTGGTGACGATCATCTCGTAGGCGGCGCGCGCGCCGGTGATGAAATGCTGCGCGTCGAAATTTGCGTCCGCGGCGGCGATCGCATCGAGCCCGGCGGCGACCGCCGAGCCGCTCTCGGCGATGCCCTTCCAGCGTTCGCCCGCGGCCTGAGCCGGCTCGGCCGGCCGAGCCGGCGTTTCCACCGCAGGTGTCGGCAGCGTTACGACCTTATCGGTCGCCGGGCTGCGCACCACGTCGCGCGCCGAATACGGGTCGTAGGGCGGTCGCTCGCGCCCGGTGCGTTGGCCCAACACACTGCGAAGCCGCAGGAAAATGAATACTGCGAGCGCCAGAAAGATGATGGTGTAGATGTCGAACACGTTTGACATTCTCTCGGCATCGCGAATGGCGGAACGATGCGTTCCTTATAAGGCGGCCCGAAGCCAATGCTCCGAAGCCCTGCTTCGCAGGCGGGGAACCCGGCTCCCCACTCGTTATGTAGGCACGCGCGGGGCACCATCCAGAGGCCGCTTCGACAGGACGACAGCGCGCCCGTGCGAGAGTCTAAACGATTGCCGCCGCCGCGCCAACATTGCAATGTTGGCCGTCATTTGAGCAGGCACGCCGAAATTGGCGGCATTATCGCCCTTACGGCAGCCGGCCAGCCGCCATTGTTCGCCCGCCTGCCCTGTGTTAGCGAAACCCGCAACGCCCGCGCGCCGGAGATCAGCATGTCGACGACAAATGGCGGCCCCCAGCCACAGATGGCGATGCCTCAGCTCGCCGTCCTCGCGCAATATGTGAAGGATTTGTCGTTCGAGAACCCGCATGCCCCGCGCTCGCTGGCGCCGAGCACGCAACAGCCGACGATCAACATTCAGGTCAACGTCGAAGCCGCGCCCGTGAGCGAGACCGACTTCGAGGTGATCTTGCGGCTGGAGGGCAAGGCGGAATCCGACGGCTTGGTGCTGTACAGCTTCGAGCTGGTCTTTGCCGGCATGTTCCGCGTCATGAACGTGCCCGCGGATAGTATGCAGCCGTTCGTGCTGATCGAATGCCCGCGGCTACTGTTTCCGTTCGCGCGCGAAATCGTCGCCACCTCGGTGCGCAACGGCGGTTTTCAGCCGCTGATGCTCAACCCGATCGATTTCGTCGATCTCTACCGCCAGCGTTTGGCGGCCTCGCAGGGATCGCCGCCCTTGCCGCCGCTCAATCCGTCTTGACCGCTCAATCCAACGCGACGTAGTCACGCCAGATCGCGCCGTCGCCGAGCGTTTCGACAAAACGCCGGTGCGCGGCGCGCTCCTCGTCCGTCACTCTTGCGGCGAGCGGCACAGTACGCTCGCGCACGACGATGACCGCGCCGGCCGCGGCGGTCGGCATCGCCGCCTGAGAGAGAACGAGCGACGCCTGCCGCGCGCCGATCAATTCGACATAGACCTCGGCCAGGAGCTCGGCATCGAGTAACGCGCCGTGCTTGGTGCGGCGCGAATTGTCGATCGCATAGCGCACGCACAAATCGTCGAGCCGGTTCGATCCGCCGGCATGCTTGCGGCGCGCGATGACAAGCGTGTCGATCATGCGCTCGCGGTTCACCGAAGCGCGGCCGGCGCGCTCCAATTCGGCGTTGAGGAAGCCCAGGTCGAACATCGCGTTGTGCGCGACAAGCTGGGCGTCGCCGAAAAAGGCAATGAGCTCGTCCACCTTGTCGGCGAACAGCGACTTGTCTTTGAGGAAGTCGCTCGACAGACCGTGAATCTTGAAAGCGGATTCCGGCATGTCGCGCTGCGGATTGAAGTAGCAATGAAACACCTTGCCGGTCGGAAAGCGATTGACCAGCTCGATGCAGCCGATCTCGACCAGCCGATCGCCCTGGAGCGGATCGAGGCCGGTGGTCTCGGTATCGAACACGATTTCGCGCATCAAATCTCCCACGCCGGCAATATAGCGAATCAGGGCTTTCGCGGCATCTTAGCGACGGCCTTGAGAATGTCGTGCACCTGGGTGCGGGCGTGATCGAGGCTCTGCGAGCTATCCACGATAAAATCCGCGCGGGCACGCTTTTCCGCGTCCGGCATCTGCTTGGCCAATAGGCTTGCGAATTTCTCCCCAGTCATTCCCGGCCGCGCCAAGGCGCGGCTGCGTTGGACTTCGGCCGGCGCCGAGACCACCACAACGGCATCGCAACGGTCACTGCCGCCGATCTCGAACAGCAGCGGGATATCGAGCACGACCACGGGCACGCCGCGGGCCTGCGCCTCGGCGAGGAACTTGTCCCGGGCCACACCGACCAGCGGATGCACGATGGCTTCCAGCCGCGCCAGCGCCGCCTTGTCATCGATGACCCTTGCCGCAAGCCTGCCACGATCAACCTTGCCGGCAGAAGTCGTGCCGGGGAACGCAGCCTCAATGGCGGCCATCGCTTCGCCTTCGTAAAGCGCGTGCACGATCGCGTCGGAATCGTGCACCGGCACGCCGGCCTCGGCGAAGAATTTTGCCGCCGTCGATTTACCCATGCCGAGCGAGCCGGTCAGACACAGGACGAAGGGTCGTGCGTCAGTCATTGTGCCAGACATCCGTGGCGGCGCAGGAAATCCAGCGCCGTCGTCAGCGGTAAGCCCAATACGGTGAAATAGTCGCCGTCGAGGCGCTCGAAAAGCTGAATGCCAAGGCCTTCGAGCTGATAGGCGCCGACGCTCGCGGTCGCGGCATCACCGACGGCGTCGAGATAGTCGTCGAGGAACCGCTCCGAGACGGCGCGCATGGTCAGGCGGGCGACACCGACATGTTCGAACAGCACAGCACCATCCTGGACAAAGGCAATCGCCGAATAAAGCTCATGGGTGCGGCCGGAAAGAGCACGCAGCTGCGCGCGGGCCGCTGTCCGGTCGGTCGGTTTTGCAAATCGCCGGCCGTCGAGCGAGAGGGTCTGATCGGCGCCGAGGATCAGGCGCCCGCGATTACGCTCCGCTATGACGGATGCTTTTTCACGGGCCAGCAGCGCCGCGATCGCCACCGGGGCCTGTAACGGCGCCTCCGCCTCCACGCCTCGCTCGTCGATATCGGCCGGGCATATCTCGATGGGAACGCCAGCAGCTTCCAGCAGCGTTCGCCGCACCGCGCTTCTTGAGGCCAGCACCAGCGGCGCCGCGGCGAGCCACAGCGGCATCGGTCACGACGCCCTGTGCCGGCGCCGCTCGACGAGCAGCGCCATAACCGCGGCTGCGGTTTCCTCGATCGAGCGCCGCGTCACGTCGATCAATGGCCAATTATGCTTGGCGCACAGCCGGCGCGAGGCGGCGATCTCCTCCGCAACGGCCTGACGGTCGATGTACTGATCGTTGTCGCGTTCCACTTTGAGGCCGAGCAGCCGGTTTTGCCGGATTTGTACGATCCGCTCGGGGGTGGCGAACAAGCCGACGACTAGCGGGCGCGACAGCCGCTCGACACTGGGCGACATAGCGACGCCCGGCACCAGCGGCACGTTCGCGGTCTTCACGCCGCGATTGGCAAGATAGATCGAAGTCGGCGTTTTCGATGTCCGCGAGACCCCGACCAGCACGACGTCAGCCTCCTCCAGATCGTCGGTTTGCTGACCGTCGTCATGCAGCATCGTGTAGTTGAGCGCATCGATACGGCGGAAATATTCGGCATTGAGCGTGTGTTGCGCGCCCACTTTATGGGTGGTTTCGGCACCCAGATAGGCCTGGAACAGGTGCAGGACCGGCCCAAGGATCGACAAGCAGGGCAAGCCGAGGTCGCGGCACTTGGTCTCCAGCCGTTCGACCAGGTTTTCCTCGAGCAGCGTATAGAGCACGATACCCGGTGATTCCTCGATATCGACGAGCGCCCGATCGAGCTGCTTCTGCGTCCGCACCAAGGGATGCACGTGCTCGACCGGCAAGACCTTGGCGTATTGCGCTGCCGCGGCGCGGGCGACGGTGATCAAGGTCTCGCCGGTCGCGTCCGAAATCAGGTGCAAATGAAAGTAACCCGGTGCTTGGGCCATAGGGCGGCTTCGGCCATGGAACGTTGAGCCATGGGGAGAATGGAATAATAACCTGTCGACGACTGGGGAGAAGGCCATGGCTTGACGCGGGGTGCAAGCACAATAGGGATGATGCCGGGAACTTCATCCACATCCATGCCGCTGTGATGTCACATGGTGGCGACGAAGCTTATAACTGATGCATTGTGGATGACTGCCTTACGGTATGCCGGAAACGACCGTACCAAGCCGATAAGTTTTCCAACTCAGCGCCGCCGCTGCTGTTAAGAGAAGCGGGACTATGTGGGTAGGGTGTGGATGACGTGTGCGTGGAAATGTATGAGTCTAATCAACCGTCAAACCACTACAACAGAGTCTATTAAACGTAGTTTGGATTAGGACTGGAGCGTGCCGGATAATCCTGTGACCAAACTCTTGCTCCGCACGCTGGCAGGCGAACGCAGTACCGTTCCGCCGGTTTGGCTGATGCGGCAGGCGGGACGGTATCTTCCGGAATATCGGGCAATCCGCGAGAAGACGACCAGTTTTCTTGACCTGTGTTTTAATCCGAAGCTTGCTGCGGAAGTCACGTTGCAGCCGATTCGCCGCTTCGGTTTTGATGCCGCAATCTTGTTTTCCGATATTTTGGTGGTGCCGCACGCTCTCGGTCAGTATGTGACATTCGAGGCTGGCGAAGGACCACAGCTTGATGCGCTTAAAGAGCCTTCGGCGCTCAGTCGACTGCGGACCGAGATCGATCACGGTAAACTCGCATCGGTCTACGAGACGATTGAGCGTGTCAAGACAGAATTGCCACCTGCCATTGCGCTATTGGGCTTCTGCGGGGCGCCGTGGACGGTAGCAACCTACATGATCGCCGGTCGCGGCACCGCGGATCAATCGCCGGCGAGGCTTTTCGCTTATCGGCATCCCGAAGCCTTCGCGAAGCTCATCGAAGTCCTGATCGAGGCCTCGGCAAGCTACCTGATCAGGCAGTTTGCAGCCGGTGTCGATGCCGTACAGATCTTCGATACTTGGGCAGGTGTGCTGCCGGCCGATGAATTTCGCAAATGGTGCATTGAGCCGACGGCGCGGATCGTGGCGAGCGTGCGTGAACATATTCCGGCGGCACGCATCATCGGCTTTCCACGCGGCGCCGGGACCGAACTGCAACGCTATCTGGCTGCGGTGCCGATCGATGCGGTGGGCCTCGATTGGATGACGGAATTGAATTTTGCCCGCGACTACGTTCAGCCGCTGCGAACTGTGCAGGGTAATCTCGATCCGTTGGTATTGCTCGCCGGCGGAGCGGCCCTCGATCGTGCCACCGACGCCATCCTCGAAGCGTTCGGACGTCGCCCGTTCATTTTCAACCTTGGCCACGGCATCCTGCCGGACACGCCCCTCGGCCATGTGGAACGTCTGGTTGCCCGGGTTCGCAATCATGTATGAGTGGATCAAAGCGCTCCACATCATCGCCGTCATCGCCTGGATGGCGGGGATGCTCTATCTGCCGCGCTTGTTCGTTTATCATTGCACTGCCGAAATAGGCTCGGTGCAGTCGGAAACCTTCAAGGTGATGGAGCGGCGGCTGTTACGCGCCATCATCAATCCGGCGATGATCGCGACCTGGGTCTTTGGGCTTGCCCTGGCCTGGCTCGGCCCTGATTCTCGCTACGGTTGGTTCGCCTCAGGCTGGCTTTGGGCCAAAATCGTCCTCGTTCTTGCACTGTCGGCAGTGCATGGGCTGCTGGCCCGGTGGATGAAGGATTTTGCTCACGATCGCAACCGGCATTCGCAGAAATTCTATAGAATAATCAATGAAGTACCAACGGTCCTGATGATCCTTATCGTGCTGTTGGTGGTGTTGAAACCGTTCTGAATTTCACGCGTTCTTAGTGAAAGTCAGTCTCGCCTCTTGCTAGAACTGCAGTCTTTTCTTATCTTCGACCATCCCACCCGACGTAGGCGGATGCAGCTGAGTTCTGGCTCCAGTGGACTGGAGCCGATTGGTGCATCGGGGTCCGGGGCCCAAGCTCCCCGCAACCCAAAGACCTACGATCTTCCTTCTCCCCGCCGGCGAAGCTGCATCCAATCCTGCCGCCGGCTTAATTTCCATAGGACATTCTGAATGCGCGAAATGAAACTCCAAGAGCTCAAGACCAAGTCTCCGGCTGAGCTCGTCTCCTTTGCCGAAGAGCTCGAGGTCGAAAACGCCTCGACCATGCGCAAGCAGGAGCTGATGTTCGGCATCCTCAAGCAACTCTCGGCGCGCGAAACCGATATTGTCGGTGAAGGCGTGGTCGAAGTTCTGCCGGACGGTTTTGGCTTCCTGCGCTCGCCGGAAGCGAACTATCTGCCGGGGCCCGACGATATTTACGTCTCGCCCTCGCAAATCCGCCGCTTCGGGCTACGCACCGGCGACACCATCGACGGCCACATCCGCAGCCCCAAGGAAGGCGAACGCTACTTCGCGCTGCTCAAGGTCAATTCGCTCAATTTCGAGGACCCCGAGAAGGCCCGCCACAAGGTCAATTTCGACAATCTGACGCCGCTCTATCCGGACGAGTGGCTGAAGATGGAATTCGAGGATCCGACCAAAAAGGATCTCTCGGCGCGCGTCATCGACATCGTCGCGCCGGTCGGTAAAGGCCAGCGCGCGCTGATCGTCTCGCCCCCGCGCACCGGCAAGACGGTGCTCTTGCAGAACATCGCCCACTCGATCACCCACAATCATCCGGAATGCTATCTGATCGTGCTGTTGATCGACGAGCGGCCCGAGGAAGTCACGGACATGCAGCGCTCGGTGAAGGGCGAGGTGATTTCCTCCACCTTCGACGAGCCGGCGGTGCGCCACGTCCAGGTCGCCGAGATGGTGATCGAGAAGGCCAAGCGCCTGGTCGAGCACGGCCGCGACGTGGTGATTCTGCTGGATTCGATCACTCGACTCGGCCGCGCCTACAACACCGTGGTGCCGTCCTCCGGCAAGGTGCTGACCGGCGGCGTCGACGCGAACGCATTACAACGGCCGAAGCGCTTCTTCGGCGCCGCGCGCAATATCGAGGAAGGCGGCTCGCTGACCATCATCGCCACCGCCTTGATCGATACCGGCAGCCGCATGGACGAAGTGATCTTCGAAGAGTTCAAGGGCACCGGCAATTCGGAATTGATCCTCGACCGCAAGGTCGCCGACAAGCGCACCTTCCCGGCCATGGACATCACCCGCTCGGGCACCCGCAAGGAAGAGCTCCTGGTGCCACCCGATCAGCTCAAGAAGATGTACGTCCTGCGCCGCATCCTCAATCCGATGGGTACCATGGACGCCATCGACTTCCTGCTCGACAAGCTGCGCAACACCAAGAACAACGGCGAGTTCTTCGACTCGATGAATACGTAAAGCACCGCGCTATCGACGCGTCCTGGCATCGATGGCAGGACATCGAAGAAGTTTTCTATCGTAAGTTTTCTCTAAATTTGGTTGGGCGGGACGGGACCCGCGCGATCCATCTAACTCAGTGATTTCAAGACGTAATCATTATGACGGCGGACTTCGGACAAGGACGCCTGGGCGCCTGCCTGCGGCCAACATTTTGCGACTTGTTGCGTGCATGTCATAGCCGTGCACTCGGCATGGTGGTAAATTCATTACGGGGGTTGGGTGCGAAGCCGGGACTAGGGACATGAACAAAATTTGGCTCGTCAGCGCTGCTTTGGTTACGGCCTTAGCGAGGGGCTCTGCGTTCGCCGCCGATTTGCCGCCTGCTCCCCAGGTCTATGCGCCGCGGGCGGCATTGGTGCCGCCGATTTACAGTTGGACCGGTTGTTATCTCGGTATCGAGGGTGGCGGCACGTGGGGGCGAAGCCAGCAAATCGCCGGAACCTCACCAGTGCCAGCGAACGTGGGCCTTCCGATTACCGACCCATTCAACGTGAATGGCGCGGTGTTCGGCGGCACGGTCGGCTGCAACTATCAATTCGGTAGCGTGGTGTTTGGCGTCGAGAATGATTTTTCCTGGACCAACAAGAGCGGGAGTTCGCCGGACATCCCGCCCTTTGCCGCCGGCGCCGTGAGCTCCACGAAAGAGGATTGGCTCGACACAGCGCGCGGCCGCGTGGGCTTCGCGTGGGATCGCTTCATGGTCTACGGGACCGGCGGCGCCGCCTTTGCCGATGTCGGGGTGAACGTGTGCTCGGTGGCCGCGATCTGCGTGTCGGACTCGCAGATGCGAACCGGATGGACTGCCGGCGTTGGCGGCGAATGGGCGGCCTGGACCAGTCCCGGCGGAAGCCTGACTCTCAAGCTCGAATATTTGCATGCCGATTTCGGCACGGGCTTGTTTATCAACCCGTCTGTCAGGATCGGTGCCGCAACATTCAACAGCCGGAACGTCAGTCTCACCGACGACATCGTCCGCGGCGGCGTCAATTGGAAGTTTAATGGCTGGTAGTCCGCGTCAGCGCAGCTGAACGCGGCGTTGCGCGAATCCGCAAAGCCCTCAGCGTGCGGGCGAGAAATTGACGGGCTGCAGTGCCGTGGGCCGCTTGGTCTTGAGCGCGTATTCCGGATCGACAAAGCATACGCCGCCCTTGCCGACGGCATTCTCGCATTGGGCGACGCTCGAATACCCGCATTCGATCGGCGCCTTGTCGCCCGTGGCATAGCCGCACCATTCGTCATCGGCGCGGGCGCTGGTTGTGGACATGGCGGCCAGGGCGGCGGCCATGATGAGTTCGTATCGCATCGTTGGGTTTCCTTGCTGCGCCCCGGCAGCGCCAATAGAGCACGAATCGCGATCGAATGAAGCGCGGCGTCAAGAATGTCGCACCGCATCGATGGCGCCAATGAGGCCGGCCGGATCGGCGACCGGCAGCGAGCAGGTTTCGCCGACGCAGACGAAAGCTGCCGGTCCGCCGGCGGCGGCAATTTTCGCCCGCGCCGGGTGTTGCGGCGGCAGCGCCTGTACCGACCCGGCGTGGAGCACGATGCGGTTGAGCGGGGGATGCGCGCGAGCGGTTGCCAGCAGAGCCTCCGCCTGGGCGCCCTCCCCGGTCACCACAATCTCCGCCGCGCGCAGCCGCAGATCGACGGCGTTGAGCAGCGCCATGTGCATGTAGAGGTTCTCGACGGCCTGGGGCGCGATGGCCGCGATCAGGCGATCGGCTTGCTCGCGCCAGCGGTCTTCGCCGGCGAGCAGCGCCAGCCGGATCAGATTCTGCGCGGCGACCGCGTTGTGGTTCGGCGTTGCTTCGTCGGCCGTCGAAGCCGGGCGGATCACCAACCCTTCGGCGTCGGCGGCAGTGAGATAATAGGTGCCGGTCGCGGCATCGGCGTAGTCGCGATCAAGCGCGTGTTGCCAGGTCAGCGCCTGGTCGAGGTAAGGTTTTTTGCCCGTCGCCTCGTAGAGCGCCAGCGCGGCACGGATCATCGCGGCGAAGTCCGACGCGAGCCCGGGAAATTTAAGCTGGCCTTGGCGCCACGAATGGCCGAGCCGATCGCCGCGCGTCATCCTGCTCGCAACGAAATCGAACGCGCGCTTTGCAAGGTCGAGCCATGACGGCTCATCCAGCATGAGGCTCGCATTGGCGAGCGCGGCGATCATCAAGCCGTTCCAGTCGGCCAGCACCTTGTCGTCGAGGCCCGGACGCACCCGCGCTGCGCGCGCGGCAAGGAGTTTTTCGCGCCAGCCCGCGAGCCGGGCCTCATCCGCTTCGCTGCGTTCCATCGGCTTGAGACGGTTGAGAATGTTGTGACCTTCGAAATTGCCGCCCAGCGTCACGTCATAGTGCCGGGCAAAAAACTCGCCATCCTCGCTGCCGAGTTCACCCATCACCTCGGCGAGCGACCAGACGTAGAACTTGCCCTCCTCGCCTTCGGAATCGGCGTCGAGCGAAGCCGAGAATGCCCCCTCGGCCGTCGTCATTTCGCGCTTGAGCCATTCGACTGTTTCATGGGCGCGTCGGCGATAGAGCGGCTTGCCGCCGCGCCGCTGCGCGATGGCGAGCAGCTCGAGCAGCTGCGCGTTGTCGTAGAGCATCTTTTCGAAATGCGGCACCAGCCACCGTTCATCCACCGAATAGCGGGAAAAGCCGCCGCCGAGATGGTCGTAGATGCCGCCTTCGCAGATATGATCGAGGGTGATTTCGACGGCGGCAAAATAGCGCCGCTCGCCATTGCGGAGCCCTGCCCGCCACAGCAGTTCGAACAGCGCGGCTTGCGGAAATTTCGGCGCGCCCCGGGTGCCGCCGTTGACCGGATCGATGATGCTGCCAAGCTGCCGCGCGGCATTGTCGAGCTCGGCTGTGCCGATCGTCACAGTGCCGGGCTTGCGCGCGGTCGCGGCGAGCTGCTCCATCAGCGCCGCGCGGTTGTTCTCGATCTTCTGCGGCTCCTCGCGGAACAGTCGCGCGATCTCGCGCAACACGTCGACGAAGGCCGGCTTGCCGTAGCGCGAGGTTTTCGGAAAATACGTCCCGCCCCAGATCGGTTCGCCAGAGGGCGTCAGAAACATGGTCAGCGGCCACCCGCCATGTTCCCCAAGATGGTGCAGCGCCGCCATGTAGATCTGATCGATGTCCGGCCGCTCCTCGCGATCGACTTTGATGTTGACGAACAGCTCGTTCATCACGGCCGCGGTAGCAGCATCCTCAAAACTCTCGTGCGCCATGACGTGGCACCAGTGACAGGCCGCGTAGCCCACGGAGAGCAGAATCGGCCTGCTGGTGCGCTTGGCTTCCGCGAGGGCCTCCGGGCCCCAGGCCCACCAAGCGACCGGGTTGTCTTTGTGCTGAAGGAGATACGGGCTCGTCTCCCGAGCGAGGCGGTTTTCGTGCGAAGCGGAAGCATGCGATGACGTTGACATGGACGCACCGTAGCAAGTAGCCCGCCTGGAGCGAAGCGCTGGCGCGCCAATCAGCCTTAACAGGGCATCATGCTGGACCGTTCCACCATCTTCGCCCTGTCCTCCGGTCGGCCGCCGGCGGCGATTGCTGTGGTGCGTGTCTCAGGGCCGCGTGCGGGTGCTGCGCTCGAAAGACTGATCGGCCGCTTGCCCGAGCCGCGCAAGGCGGCGTTGGCGCGGGTGCGCGATCCGGCGAGCGGCGTAATCATCGACGAAGCGCTGGCGCTGTGGTTTCCGGCGCCGCGCAGCGAGACCGGCGAGGATGTGGCCGAGCTGCAGCTGCATGGCGGCCAGGCTGTCATTGCTGGCGTGCTCGATGCGCTGGGGACGATCGAGGGTTGCCGGCCTGCCGAGGCCGGCGAGTTCACCCGCCGCGCGTTTGAAAACGGACGGCTCGATCTTACGGCGGTGGAGGGATTGGCCGATCTCATCGCCGCCGAAACCCAGGCGCAGCGCCGCCTTGCTTATCGTCAGCTCAAGGGTTTTATCGGCGACCGTGCCGAGGCGTGGCGGCGTCGATTGATCGAGGCGCTGGCCTTGGTCGAGGCGCGGATCGATTTTTCCGACGAAGCCGATGTGCCCGAAGATTTGCTCGGTCCCGCGCTTTTTGCTGCGCAGCAATTGCATGACGAGATCGCTGGCGTGCTGGCCGATGGCCGTCGCGGCGAGCGGCTGCGCGATGGCCTCGTGGTCGCCATTGCCGGCCCGCCCAACGCTGGCAAGTCCACTCTCTTCAATCGGCTGGCGCGGCGCGAGGCCGCGATCGTGTCGCCCTATGCCGGCACCACCCGCGACGTCATCGAGGTGCATTTGGATCTCGACGGCTATCCGGTGACCTTGCTCGACACCGCCGGAATTCGCGACAGCGCTGAGCCGGTGGAGCAGGAGGGCGTGCGGCGCACACGCGCGCGTGCGGCGGCAGCGAACTTGGTGCTGTGGGTCATTGACCCATCGGCTGGCGGCCTAGCGGCCAATGGATACCCTGAAACGCTCGCAAATCCCGAGGTTTGGCTGGTTCGGAACAAAATCGATCTGGTTGCCGAAAGTTCCCGCGCAACAGGGGAAAAAAGCAATAGAAATGAAGATAAGTTCACTTTATCGATTTCAGCGCTGACGGGCATCGGAATGGAGGCTCTGACAGTAGCTCTGTCATCCTATGCCAAGACTTATTTCGCGGCGACCGAATCGGCAGTCATTACGCGCGCGCGGCATCGCCACGCATTGGAGGAAACCATGGCGGCGCTTGATCGCGCGCTGGCCCGGGATCATTCGACCGACGAGGAGCTCATCGCCGAAGAATTGCGTTCGGCTGCGACCGCGCTCGGCCGACTCACTGGCCGAGTCGATGTCGAGGATATTTTGGACGTCATCTTTCGCGATTTCTGTATTGGTAAATGAAACGTTAACGACCACATCGGATGTTCAATCGGCGCAATGTTTCACGTGAAACATTGCCGGGAAACATCGAAGGCCGTGTTTTTGACCGTCAACCCGGCGTTGGCTACAACGCCAGGGTCTTGGAGAATTTTTTAGATGGACGCCCGCTTCGATGTGATCGTTGTCGGTGGCGGCCACGCCGGCTGTGAGGCGGCGGCAGCCGCTGCTCGCATGGGCGCGCAGACGGCGATGATCACCCATCGTTTCGCGACTGTCGGCGCCATGTCGTGCAATCCGTCTATCGGCGGGCTCGGCAAGGGCCATCTGGTGCGCGAAGTCGATGCCCTGGACGGCCTCATGGGCCGCGTCGCCGATGCGGGCGGCATCCAGTTCCGGGTGCTCAATCGCCGCAAGGGGCCCGCGGTGCGCGGCCCGCGCGCCCAGGCCGACCGCAAGCTTTATGCGGCGGCGATGCAGCAGGCGATCCGCGAGACTGCGAATTTGACCGTGATCGAAGCCGAAGTCGACGATCTCATTGGTGATCCGCACGTCACAGGCGTTCGATTGGCTGACGGCCGCACTTTCGCGACCGGCGCCGTGGTGCTGACCACCGGCACATTCTTGCGCGGCTTGATCCATATCGGCGAGCGGCAGATTCCGGCCGGGCGGGTAGGTGAGGCGCCCGCTCTGGGGCTTTCGCGCACGCTAGATAGCGCCGGTTTCGCGCTTGGCCGTCTCAAGACCGGTACGCCGCCGCGGCTCGACGGCACGACGATCGACTGGTCGGCGGTGCAGATGCAGCCCGGCGACGATCCGCCGGAGCCGTTTTCGGTGCTCACGGAGCGCATCGCCACGCCGCAAATCGAGTGCGGGATCACCCGGACGACGCCGGCCACTCACGACACCATCCGCGCCAATGTGCACCGTTCACCGATGTATTCCGGTCAGATCAAGAGCCGCGGCCCGCGCTATTGTCCGTCGATCGAGGACAAGATCGTGCGCTTTGGCGAACGCGACGGGCATCAGATCTTTCTCGAGCCGGAGGGGCTCGACGACAGCACCGTCTATCCGAACGGCATCTCGACGTCGCTGCCTGAGGACGTCCAGGCGGCGCTGGTGGCTTCGATTCCCGGCCTCGAGCGCGCCCGGATCGTTCGGCCGGGCTACGCCATCGAATACGATTACGTCGATCCGCGCGAACTGACGCCGTCGCTGGAGACCAAGCGTTTGCCGGGACTATTCCTGGCCGGACAGATCAACGGCACGACCGGCTATGAAGAGGCTGCCGCACAGGGACTTCTCGCAGGTCTCAGCGCCGCCGCACGCTCCGGCGGCGGCGCGCCGATCGTGTTCGACCGCGCCGAAGGCTATCTCGGCGTCATGATCGACGATCTTGTCACCCGCGGCGTCACCGAGCCCTATCGCATGTTCACATCGCGCGCCGAGTATCGGCTGACGCTGCGGGCGGACAATGCCGATCAGCGCCTGACGGATAGGGGTATTGCGCTCGGCTGTGTCGGCCCGGCACGGACGAGGGCGCATCGCGCCAAGATGACGGGGCTCGACGGGGCGCGGACCATGGCGCGGGAGCTCACAGTCACGCCCAGCGAAGCCGCGCGCCATGGACTTGCCTTGCGTAAGGATGGCCAGCGCCGTTCGGCCTTCGAGCTCTTGTCCTATCCGGATATCGGCATCGGCGATGTCGCCCGGATCTGGCCGAGCCTCGGAGAACTGCCGGCCAAGATCACCGAACAGCTCGAAATCGACGCCAAATACGAGGTCTATCTCAGCCGCCAGGCGGCGGACGTCGAATCCTATCGCCGCGATGAAAGCGTCACTTTGCCTGATGATCTCGACTATGCGGCGCTGCCGGGGTTGTCCAACGAAGTCCGCCACAAGCTGGAAACGCACCGGCCGCGCACCATCGGACACGCTGGCCGCCTCGACGGCATCACACCGGCGGCGCTGACGCTCCTGGTCGCGTATCTGCGCCGGCAAGGCAGGAAATCTGCCCGTGGCGCAGTCGCCTGAACTCGCCGCGGATCGCAGCCGCGCCTTGGCGCTCACGCCTGTTTCACGTGAAACATTGGATCGGCTCGACGGCTTTGTCGCCGTACTGCGGGCGTGGCAGCAGCACACCAATTTGATTGCGGCGTCCACTGAAGCAACGCTTTGGACCCGCCATATTGCCGACTCGCTTCAGCTGCTGAGGTTGGCGCCACAAGCGCGAATTTGGGTCGATCTCGGCTCCGGGGGAGGGTTTCCGGGCCTGGTGATCGCCTGCGCGCTTGCGGATAGGCCGGGAGCCCATGTGCATCTGGTTGAAAGCAGCACCAAGAAAGCGACATTCCTGCGCGAAGCCGTTCGCGCCGCCGGAGCTCCCGCCGAGGTCCATGCGGTCCGGGTCGAAGATTTTGTCGAAAACCTCACGGCGTCTGTGGACGTTGTGACCGCACGGGCGCTGGCGCCCCTTGCCGGGCTGCTGGCGGCCACGTATCCGTTGTTGAAAACTGGGACACTCGGTCTGTTTCCCAAGGGTCAATATGTTGATGCTGAATTGACCGAAGCCGCTAAATGTTGGAGCATCCAGTCGTCTTTGGCCCCGAGTCTTACCGATCCCAAGGCCAAGATCGTCTGCGTAACGGGAATTAGGCCAAAAGCTCAACCGAAACGCGAGACCAAACCAAGCCACCGTTGAAACGCTCGCCAAGCGAACTGCCGCCAAGGAATCGCCGATCATGTCAGACGACACTCCCGCAGAGCCAATCGCGACGGTCGTTCCTTTTGCTGCGCCCGAACGCGCGCCGCAGGCGCAGCTCGTAAAGTCGCCGCGCGTCCTCGCCGTCGCCAATCAGAAAGGTGGAGTCGGCAAAACCACGACCGCCATCAATCTCGGCACTGCGCTGGCCGCCATCGGCGAGGAAGTCCTCATCATCGATCTCGATCCGCAGGGAAATGCCTCGACCGGTCTCGGCATCGACCGCCGCAGCAGGCGGTATTCGACCTACGATATCCTGATCGGCGAAGCGACGCTGCGCGATGCCATCGTCCAGACTGCAGTGCCGCGGCTGCACCTCGCGCCGTCGACGCTCGATCTCTCCGGGCTCGAGCTGGAAATCGGTCAAGCGCGCGACCGCGCCTTTCGCTTGCGCAATGCGCTCGCACCGTTGAGCACGCTCGCCGCAGGTCAAACCAAGTTCACTTACGTGCTGGTCGACTGTCCGCCGTCGCTCAATCTTTTGACCATCAATGCCATGGCGGCGGCCAACGCCATTCTGGTTCCGCTGCAATGCGAGTTCTTCGCGCTCGAAGGTTTGTCGCAATTGCTCAAGACGGTGGAATCGGTGCGCGCGCAACTCAATCCGGATCTCACGATCCACGGCATCGTGCTGACCATGTACGACGCGCGCAACAATTTGTCGGGCCAGGTTGTCGCCGACGTGCGCGAGTTCATGGGCCGGAAAGTCTACGACACCATCATTCCGCGCAATGTGCGCGTCTCGGAAGCGCCGTCCTATGGCAAGCCGGTGCTGGTCTACGATCTCAAATGCAGCGGCAGCGAAGCCTATCTGCGGCTCGCCACCGAGATCATCCAGCGCGAAAAGGAATTGCTCGCCAGTTGAGGCGATCAGATTTCCGGCGGCAACCCATAAACGTGCAATTGTAAACGCGGAACAGTGGTGTGAGTGAAACTGCAGGGAAGGCGGCGATGGCGGAGGACGCAGCGCGATCGCGATTGGGGCGCGGACTTGCCGCGCTGATCGGCGATGTCGGCACCGAGAGCTCCGCCGAGCGGCCGCGCGGGCAACGGCGCGTGGCGACCAGTTCGCTGCGGCCGAATGCGCGCAATCCGCGGCGCTTGTTCTCCGATACCGAGCTCGATGAGTTGACCGCTTCGTTGCGCGAGCGCGGCATGATTCAGCCGATCGTGGCGCGGCCGATGCGCGGCGCGCCCGACGCCTTCGAAATCATCGCCGGCGAACGGCGCTGGCGCGCGGCGCAGCGCGCCGGCCTGCACGAAGTGCCGGTCGTCATCATAGAAGCGACGGACGAGGAATCGCTGCAGCTTGCGATCATCGAGAACGTGCAGCGCGCTGACCTCAATCCGCTCGAAGAGGCCGAAGGCTATCGGGCACTGGTGGAAGATTACAGCCACACCCAGGACGACATCGCCAAAATGATCGGCAAGAGTCGCAGCCATGTCGCCAACACGCTGCGGCTGTTGAAACTGCCGCCCTCGATTCGCGCCTATATCTCCAAAGGCAAGCTCGACGCCGGCCATGCCCGCATGCTGGTCGGCCAGCCCAATGCCGAAAAGCTCGCGGAAGAGATCGTGGCGCGCGGCCTCAACGTGCGTCAGGTCGAGGAGATCGCGCGCCAGGAATCCGGCCGCAACGGCAAGCCTCGTTCGCAAGCGCGCAAGCGATCGGTGGAAAAGAACGCCGATACGCTGGCGTTGGAAAAGCGTTTATCCGATGCGCTCGGATTGGTCGTCAGTATCGATGATCGTGGCGAAAGCGGTGTTGTCAGCATCCGCTATCGCAATCTCGAACAGCTCGATGATCTCGCGCAGCGCTTGGCGAACAAGCGCCATTAGGCGGCGGGGCCGCGGTAAAACTCCCCCCGAGCGATCTTATTCGCGATGTTCCGCTCGTTGTCCGTGTCAGAAATTAAACCAGACCTGGAGATCGGGATGCTCAGCCGTCGTCGCATGATCGCTGCCTCAGCGATGGGCGCACTCGGGTTCGGCGGCGTCATCCCGCGCGCGCTGGCGCAGGCAACCGACAAACTGGTTCGCATGATCGTCGGCTTTCCGGCAGGTGGCGGCACCGACGTCACGGCACGCGTGCTCGCCGAAGCTCTGCGCGGCGCTTATGCCTCAACCATCATCGTCGAGAACAAGGCCGGCGCCAGCGCGCGTCTCGCGGTCGAATACGTCAAGAACGCGCCGCCCGACGGCAGCGTGATGCTGTTCACGCCGGATTTCCCGATGACGCTCTACCCGCACAGCTTCAAGTCGCTGAGCTACGATCCGTTGAAGGATTTCATTGCGGTGTCGCCAGCCGCAAAGGGGATGCTGACCTTTGTGGTCGGCCCGGCGGTTCCTGACACTGTCAAGACGCTCCCCGACTTCGTGCAGTGGTGCCGGGCGAACCCGGACAAGGCGAACTATGCAACGACCTCGGCCGGCGCCACGCCGCACTTCACCGGCGTCATGCTGGCGAGTGAGGCCGCAATTCCGATGAGCCCGGTTCATTACCGCGGCGGCGCGCCGGCAATCCAGGATCTGGTCGGCGGTCATGTGCCGGCAAGTATCAACCCGGTGGGCGAAGTATTGGAGTTCGCCAAGTCCGGATCGTTGCGCGTCCTGGCGGTGACCGGCGCGCAGCGCTCGCCGTTCCTGCCCGATGTCCCAACCATGAAGGAATCCGGCTACAACATCGTCGTGGAATCGCTATCCGGCGTGTTCCTTCCGGCCAACACCCCGGACAAGATCGTTCGCGCATTGAGTGACGCGATGCGCGAGGCGTCTCGCTCCAAGGAGATGATCGAGAGCCTTGCCAGGTCGGGCAGTGAGCCGGCGTTCCAGACGCCTGCCGAATTCACGGAGACGATCAAGTTCGAGATCGCGCGGTGGGGCCCGGTCGTGAAGGCTTCGGGCTTCGTTGCATTAGACTGACCCTCCGGCTGGCCGATCAGCCCGAAAAGGGAAGATTGCGCCTCACCGGGAATGTTCTTTCGGTGGCCATCGACGGCCGCATCACCGCGGCGTTGCAGGCACTGTTCGTGAAAGCGATGCAGTCTTGCTACGGGAGCGCAGCGCGCCGAAAGTACCGCCGGTGCAACACCCGCGCCGCAACCAACGGCAAGTCCAGCGCCGCCGGCAGCAGATCGTCCGATGCCCACACGGCCGCCGCCGCCGCATGGCGCAGCGAGTGCAGAGCGCCGATGGGAGAGATCGTGCCGGCAAGCACCTCCTGCGCCGCGGCGACGAGGTCGCGCGACAAATACCGCCAAGAAACTCCCGGCTGCGCGGAAATTGCAGCAACGCGTTCGCCAAGCGCCAATCGCCACTGCAGCAGAGCGAAATCGACGCCGGCCGCGGCGCCGAGCGCTATCCACGTCCAGGCTCGTGTGTTGACGTCGAGTATCTTGTATTGACCGTCGCGCGCGTCATACTTGAATTCAATCTCGACCAGCCCGCTGTAGTCGAGCGACTGAATAAACCGGCAGGCTGCCTGCTCGATCTCGGGTGACGAAATCGACTCGACCAAAGTGCTGGTGAAGCCGAAGTCCACCGGATATTGCCGCGTACGCCGCGCCGTTAGCGAGCCTATGGGCGTGCCACGCTCGCATACCGCAGCATATGAAAATTGATTTTGACCGTCGCCGGGTATCAGTTCCTGCACCATGACGCGGTCGGCGCCAATAACGGCCGCTGCCTTTTTGTAGCGCGCGGTCAACACGCGCTGATTATCGGCGCGCCATGCTTTAAAATGCAGAAGGGACCTGCGCGTGGTTGGCTTGATGATGAGGGGGAAAGGAATTCCGAGGTTTGCGAGCTCGTCGCTCGAGCGCGGATAACAGCTGATCGGCAGCGCCAAGCCGAGTTTCGCGGCCTGGGTATTCATGTTCCGCTTGTCGATCGACAAGCGCACGACGTCCCATGCGGGCGTCGTCAACGTGAAGCTTGCGGCAAGCGCCGCGTGATTGCGGGCAATGAACTCCACTTCGCTGTCGCCGCCCGCGAAAAGGACCCAGCCGTGAAGTCCATGCCGTCTCGCCAGATCGATGAGATAGCCAGCGGCGCCGTCGCTGTCCGGTCCTTGCCACCAGAATTTTCGCCGCACATAGCGCGATAGACGCGCCAGGGGGTTGTCGCTGGTGACGAGCCAGACCGGAATGCCCTGCCGCCCGAGGCTGCGTGCAATTTCGAGACTACAATGAGCGCCGCCGAGAATAAGTGCGCCCTTCTGCGAGCGAACTTCGCTCATCGCGGCGCCGGCTCGGCAGTAGCGAGCGCGCTGGCTGATTGCATGGCGCTGAGCTGCGCGCGTCCGGCGCGTGCGGCAGCGGTGATTGCGCGCGCGGTGTAGGGTGCGCCGGCAATGAATCGCATCAGGGGCCCAAAACTTCTTACCGCATAGGAGCCGGCAAAATGCAGTTTCGGCACGCTCGATTCAAAGCCCGACCGCAACAACGGCGATCCGTCAGTACGGGCGATCTCGCCAGCAAGCTGAGGGGAGAGAAACCGGATGCGGGCCAGATCGATCCGATAACCGGTACCGAGAACGACGTGGTCGAATGTGCGCGAACCATTATCCAGATCGAGCGCGATACGATGGCCGCGGCAGTGCGCCGCTACGATCGTTCGCCCCGACAGGCATTTGACTGCGCCGAAGCGCGGCTTAAGCCAGCCGGCCGCACCCGCTTTCAGACAGCGCTTGGTGAACCAATCACGCGGCCCCGACGGCATGCGGTGGACGGTTGCCGGCAATTCGACCAGCCAATCGAGCGGAAATGGCCCGACCGCGGACGGCGCCGAAAGCGCCTCGCGCAGTGAGGGCGCACTTTTCTGTGTGCGAGCTTCGTTCGCCGTGGCGCCAAGCCAGCGGATCTCGTCGCGGCAGATGAGTTCGACCTCGGCGCCGGCCTCGGCAAGCAAGACCGCCGACTCGCAGGCGCTTTGACCGCGACCGACAACAGCGACGTGCTTGCCGCGGAACGGCGCGAAGTCGGCATGCTCGCAGGTGTGGCTCACCAGTGCGGCCGGCAGATCCTGGAACGCTGCCGGCCGAAATTCCTGGTTGGCGAGGCCGGTTGCGATGACAACGCGGCTCGCCACGCATGTCTCGCCGCCGGCGAATGTCATCTGAAAGCCAGAGCCGGTGGCTTCGAGCAACTGCACCGTTCTGCGATCGACGTCGGGCAAGGCGCGCTGTTGGAACCATGTGCCATAGGCGATGAACCGTTCCAGAGACAGCGGTTCGCCGATTGCGGTGTCATGTTCGATCGCGAACGCATCGAGCGACAGCGCCCGGTCCGGGTCGGAGATGTGTGTTGCCCGCCATGGCGAGCGAAGCCGCATGCCCTTGGGCATGTGATCGCGCCAAAACGACATCGGTTGGCCGAAGACGCGGGTCGAGACACCGGCCTGTGCAAGATGGGCCGCAATCGAAAGGCCATAGGGGCCGGCGCCGATCACAGCCACTTCGCAGGCATTCGTTTGTTTTGCGGTCATCGGCGGGGAAGCGGGCTACGGTATTGTTTGCGGCGTCTGGTCGTTTGCGGCGAGACGGAGCTGCCTGCAGAACTGTTCCGATGTTAGCCGGTAGTCTTTAAGTTTCACGAAAAGCCTTCGCTCTTGCCGTTAACGTTGGGTTAACACTACTGACCGGCAATCGGCACACATGCGCGCAATGACATATCAGCCGCATGTCTTGTCAGCAGTAAGGCTCGCCGGCTGGATGTCTTGGCTCAATGTCTTGGCTCAACTCGGCTTGACATCGCTCGCGAGCGGCTGGGCCGAAGTCCCGCCGGCGGCACGATCCGCGGCGATTGTCGCGAGTTCGCTTTCGAGCGTCGCGATGCGTTGCCGAAGCTCGTCGTCGCCGAGCTTCATGAAGGCACTGCCTGCCTTATCGGCGAGTTCCGCAAGCATGGCGCGCTCATCATGATTGAGGTCGTTGCCGGTCGCATGGGGTCCATAGAGCGCCAGGGCCAGACAGCGGAGGCGGTCGCCAATGGGAACCGCGAGGATCGGGCGCACCAGGCCGCCGGGTAGGCGATTTCGGGCGGCAGCTTGAGCGTTGACGTTGAATGGGCGGTGGGTGCGCGCAGGTTCGAGCATCGCATCGCTCGGATCGAGCGTTCGCGTCGCCGCGTCGTCCCAGCCCTCATCCGCGGCGGTGCGCCGGAAAGTCCGGTCGTGTTCGCGAAAGACACCCGCGGATGCGAGGCCGAGCGCGTTGCGCACGCCTTGGACCAGATGGGATTCGATCTCGGCATAATTCCCCGCATTCAAGATGGCGTCGCCAAGACGATCGCCTGCCTTGGCGACGGATCGATTGAAAAACCGATCCACATGATGGACGGCCGTTTCGTGGATCCTTGAAGTCAGAAAGAGCGCCGCGGTCGCGAATGCGATCCAAACCCAGGCCGGCAAGGTGACGTTCTCGCTGATGCCCTCGCGAATGTGATCGATCTCCTGATGAAGGAACAGCATCGGCAAACTGAGGACCAGGCCGAGAATGGTCACGCGACGGAGCGGGATGCTCACGGTCACAACATAGGGCCGGCGCACGGCCTCGCTCACAAACAGGCAAAGCACGCCGTTGACCAGATAGATCAGGCCCCACAATTGTTCGGGCGGAGGATGACCATTCCACAGCGGATCAAACAGTGTCGTTTCGGTGCCGACATCGGCGATGACCAGCGCCGGCAGCCCGACCAGGCAGCCCCAAATCACCCAGCGCAGGCGCTGATAATCCGGCGGCGGCAGCTCCTTCTGCCGCGCCAGCAGGATTACGAACGCAGATGCGGCGACACCGAGCCCGCTCAATACGCCGATCCTTGTCACGATCTCGGTCGGATAGCCGAAAAGATTCGCATAGCTCAGCGCCAGCAACGCCGCGAGCAGGATCGCGATCACGGGCAAAGCTCGCTCGAGCGGCCACCAGCGCGATGCCGTCACGTCCGTCGGCGCCCTGACCGCGAACCAGATAAAGCCGGCAGAGCCGGCGCCTTGCGCTATGGCGCCGGCGATATTCTGCGTCAGCAGGGCCGCGGGAGAATAATGCTGCAACAGCGCATAATATTCGGAGGATTGGCCGGGGTTGAACCAAATGACATACAGGAAAAAGCCCCATGTCATGATGCCAGGCCGTGTCCAGACCAGCCAAGCGGCAGCCAGAATGACGAGCATCGCGGCGACTTGATCGAGCAGCAGAACGGCCAAGACCCAGCGATCATACGGACGTTGCTTGGCGACGACATCGACTTGTCGCGCCGCTTTCTCCGTGGTCGCCACCAGGGCCAGTTCCGCGCGCTGACGATCGCTGACGAGGCGCATGCCTCCGAGTGCCGCCATCGTGCTCGAGCAGGTGAGCGTGTTGATCGGAATGCAGCGCATTTGCGTAAGGTCCAGCCGATCGCCGCGCCGCAGGCCCGCCGCAAAGGCGGGCGAGGCCGCTTCATTCGGGAAGGGCCCCTGCACGTCGGTGATGAGGCCGTCATTGTTGGCGTAAAAGCCGAAAGATCCCAGGGGTTGATCCCAGCGATAGAGATCGGGAACGATCATCGCCAGCCCCCAGAGCGTGAACGCCACAAGGAGAATGCGACTTGCGCTACGTCTTTGGCTCTGCATGCAGCCGTCAACTTCGGTCGGTTGCCGGTGGAAGCTGGCTTTTTGACTCGATATTCAACGGTCCGACTATCACGCTGCCGGTACTTTCAGTCTCTCGAAGTTACCCGTGGCCATTGCGCCTGAAAAGATAGATCAGAGCGCTACGACCAGCACGCCGGGCATTATTTCAGAGCGATGTCCTCGGACTCAGAAAGGACGGCGGAGTCTTATCGCTTTTTTCTCTTCGCGCTCTTCTTGGCGAAAATCGCATTCCAGTTTTCTTTATAGGCGGCGCTGACCGGTTTCTGGCCTTCGCCTCGGCTGTAGCCGGAAGGGGCAGCGGCAGCCGCCTCGCCGCTCTCGGTCTTGGCTTCGGTCTTGGCTTCGGTCTTGGATTTGGCGTCACCCGAAGTGCTTTTGTCCTTCGCAGCCGGCTCGCTCTTTGGAGCGTGATCGGCTTTGGCTGGTTTATCGGCTTTAGCTACCTTGTTGTCGCTGGCCATTGTTTTTCCTAACGCTAAGCTGACGTGTTGGTGGCTTTAAGAATAAGTGGTGGGAAATCGCAGGCAAGCTTGTTGGGAGAGAGGACCTCCTCTCCAAGCTTGATCTGGACGGCGTGAGATGCCACATCCAGCCCGCCATGAACATGCCCATCCGCGCCCCCGAGGGTACCCCAGCTCTGTCACCCTTTGCGACCGAGGTCGAGCGGCGACGCACCTTTGCGATCATCTCCCACCCGGATGCGGGCAAGACCACGTTGACGGAGAAGCTCCTGCTGTTCGGGGGCGCCATTCAGCTTGCCGGCCAGGTCAAGGCCAAGCGCAACCGGCGCTCCACGCGTTCGGACTGGATGAGCATCGAGCGTGAGCGCGGGATTTCCGTCGTCACCTCGGTGATGACCTTCGAGTACGACGGCCGTGTGTTCAACCTGCTTGATACGCCGGGCCACGAGGATTTCTCCGAAGACACCTATCGGACCCTGACGGCGGTCGATTCTGCCGTGATGGTGATCGACGCCGCCAAGGGCATCGAGCCGCGGACGCGCAAGCTGTTCGAGGTATGCCGGCTGCGCGACATTCCGATCATTACCTTCATCAACAAGATGGACCGCGAGAGCCGCGATCCGTTCGACCTCGTCGACGAGATTGAGAAAACGCTGGCGCTCGATACCGCGCCGATCACCTGGCCGGTCGGGCGCGGGCGTGATTTTGTCGGCACAATCGACGTGGAGTCCGGTGGGGTGCGCCTGTTGGATGGCGACGCGGGCTCTGCCGGCACGCTGCGCGCCATGACGATCGCCGAAGTCACTGCTCTCAACCCCGGTCTCGACGCGGCGGCATTCGGTGCGGAATTCGATCTCGTGCGCCATGCTTGCAAGCGGTTCGAGCCGCGAGCCTTTACGGAGGGCCATCTGACTCCGGTCTTTTTCGGCAGTGCGCTCAAAAATTTCGGTGTCGGTGATCTGCTCAATGCGCTGAGCGCCATCGCGCCAGCACCGCGGGCGCAGACCGCCGACACGCGCATCGTCGCGGCCACCGAGCCCGGCATGTCGGCATTCGTTTTCAAGATTCAGGCGAACATGGATCCGAATCATCGCGACCGTATCGCCTTCGTGCGGCTTTGCTCCGGTAAGCTCAGCCGCGGCATGAAGGTCAAGCAGGTGCGAACGGGAAAGACCATCAGCCTGCACGCGCCGCAATTTTTCTTTGCCCAGGATCGGGCGCTTGCCGAGGAGGCCTTCGCCGGCGACGTGGTCGGCATACCCAATCACGGCACGCTGCGCATCGGCGACACCCTGACGGAAGGCCAGGATCTCAATTTTGCCGGCGTACCGAACTTCGCGCCGGAGATCCTGCGTCGGGTTCGTTTGACCGACGCCATGAGGGCCAAGAAACTCAAGCAGGCGCTGCATCAACTGGCCGAGGAGGGCGTCGCACAGGTATTCCAGCCGACCGACGGATCCTCGGCCCTGGTCGGCGTTGTTGGCCCATTGCAACTCGACGTCCTGAAGGTAAGGCTCGCCGACGAATATGGGCTGGAAATCGGATGGAGCACGGCGGAGTTTCAGTTCGCGCGCTGGATCGCGGCGGACGACCGCAAGCTGCTTGATCAATTCGTGGCGAGCTACCGCTCGTCCATTGCCGAGGACTTCGACGGCGATCTCGTTTTCTTGGCACGCAACGCCTTTGACCTCGAATATACCGGCGAACACAATCCCGGCATTGCTTTCACCGACGTGAAAGACATTCACCGGCGCACGCGCGCCGGGTGAGGCCTGCAAGTCAGTTGTTGGCAAGCTCCTCGCGCAAAATTTCGAGTTCCAGCCACTGCTCTTGCGCCATGGCGATTTTCAGCTGGAGCTCACCGAGTGCAGCCGTGGCTTTCTCGAACGCGGCGCGGTCGCGCGCATAGAATTGGGGATCGGCAAGCTTTGCTTGCAACGCGTCGATTTCGGCTTGCAGCTTGGCAATAGTCTTGGGCAGGGTTTCAAGCGCGTGCTTGTCCTTGAACATCAACCGCCGCTTCGTGGGTGGTGATCCTGTAACGCCCGCGGGGGTTTTTCCGGACACTTTCTGCGGCCGGTGTGGCTTGGCACTCTCTCGCGTCAAATCCGCGCCGCGTTGCGCCAGCATGTCGCTGTAGCCGCCGGCATATTCGGTCCAGCGGCCATCGCCCTCCGGCACGATCACGCCGCTCACAAGACGATCGAGAAAATCCCGATCATGGCTGATGAGCAGAATGGTCCCGGGATATTCAGCCAGCATCTCCTCGAGCACGTCCAATGTTTCCATATCGAGGTCATTGGTCGGTTCATCGAGGACCAAAAGGTTCGACGGCTTGGCGAGCACCCGCGCCAGCATGAGGCGGCCGCGTTCGCCGCCGGATAGTTTACCGAGTGGCGTGCGGGCCTGTTCGCTCGCGAATAGAAAGTCCTTCATGTAGCTGACGACATGCTTGGCATTGCCGTTGACCATGACGGTATCGCCATGACCTTCCGTCAGCGCCTCGGTTACCGTCACATTGGGATCGAGACTGTCCCGGTGCTGATCGAGTGTCGCGACAGCGAGCGTCGATCCGAGCCGTACCAAGCCTGTATCCGGTGCCAAGACCCCGGTCAGCATGTTGATCAGCGTGGTCTTGCCGCTGCCGTTCGGACCGACGATGCCGATGCGGTCACCGCGCTGGATGCGGATCGAGAAATCGCTGACGATCGGACGCCCATCGTAGCTCTTGCCAATACCGGCAGCCTCGATGACCAGCGCACCGGACGGCGCGGCCGAACCGGCGGTGATGACGGCGTTGCCGGTGGTGGCGCGATAGCTGCGGCGCTGTTCCCGAAGCGTCTGCAATTGGCCGACGCGACGCATATTGCGCTTGCGTCTGCCGGTGACGCCGTAGCGCAGCCAGTGCTCCTCGGCGACGATTTTGCGATCGAGCTTGTGCTGGTCGCGTTCCTCCTCGGCCAGCAGCGCATCGCGCCATTCTTCGAAATAGGCAAAGCCACGATCGAGGCGGCGCGTCTGGCCGCGGTCGAGCCAGACCGTGCTGCGCGAGAGCGTCGAAAGCAGACGCCGATCGTGACTGATGATCACCAGCGCGGTGCGTCGGGAATTAAGATCGCGCTCCAGCCATTCGATCGTGGTCAGATCGAGATGATTGGTCGGCTCGTCGAGAAGCAGGATATCGGGGTTGGCTACCAGCGCACGCGCCAGCGAGGCCCGGCGCGCTTCGCCGCCAGAGAGTTTCGCCGGATCCTCCAGCCCGGTGAGGCCGAGTTGCTCCAGGAGACGACGGGCGGCATGGCCGTCGTCGCTCGGCCGCAGGCCGGCCTCGACATAGGCAAGCGTAGATGCGAACCCCGTAAGGTCCGGCTCCTGCGGCAAGTAGCGCACCACGGCTCCGGGCTGCACGAAAACGGAACCGCGGTCCGGTTCGACGAGCGCCGCCGCGATTTTCAGCAGGGTCGATTTGCCGGTTCCGTTACGCCCGACCAGCGATACGCGCTCCTCGGGACCGACGGATAGCTCTGCGCCCGAAAGAAGCGGCGTGCCACCGAAGGTCAGGGCGATATCTTTAAGTTGAAGGAGTGGAGAGCTACGCCTTGTCATACTGCCGTGTCGGGCCATTGAATGCCCAGTTCGCCCGCTTGTGATCGACTGTTTGTGCTAATTTCCAGCGTGCAGCTCAACAAATCTGTGAACATCACCGTCGTTTACGAGCCTCAGGCTGGATTTGCAAATACTGTCCGGGGAACCGAATCAGGAGGGATAGCTATGTCGAAGCCCATGACGAAGTCTGAACTTATCGGCCAAATTGCCGAGCATTCGAAGCTGAAAAGGGGCGAAGTCAAAGGCGTCATGGAGACGCTAGCGACGATTGGTTATAAGGAATTGAAGAAGAATGGCACCTTCCTTGTTCCAGGCTTTGCGAAATTTGTCGTCATAAAAAAGCCTGCGACCAAGGCGCGCAATGGCATTAATCCCTTCACCAAAGAGCCGACTGTATTCAAGGCCAAGCCAGCTCGGAAAATCGTCAGGGCACGTCCGGTGAAAGCCGCCAAAGACGCGGTGTGAAATAGGTCCCGCGCCGGTAGACGACAATCGGCCAAGAGCGAGAGCTTTCGGTACGCGACCGGGCAGACTATTGCGGTATGCTCGCGGCGAACTGGGCGATTGAGCGCCGTCGTCTGAGCACAATCGCATCCAAGCCATCAGTCGGGTTTCACCCGCGCTGCCGGATATATTCCGCAGTGGGCGGCGGGCCCCAGATGTCGGTCGGCAGCGGGCCCCAGACCTTGGGCACCTGCGGATGATCGCGATGCCACGGCCGCGGCTCGAAATAGCCGAGATTTTCATCCAGCATTTTGTCGAGCTCGGTGAACATCTCGATGATCTGGTCATCGGGGTTGCGATGATAGGTATAAATATTGTGACCGGGGCCATGGCGGCCCGGGCCCCAGATAATCGGGATTTTTTTGCCGCCAAGGAAGTCACAGGCTGACTGCACCTGCGGCCAGTCCTTCAGTTCGAAAGCGACGTGGTGCATTTGCGTGCGCTGGCCGCGCACGAAGTTGATGGTGTGGTGGTCCGGACCGCAGCGCATGAAGACGAACCAGTCCTCGATCCAGTCCGATATGCGAAAGCCAAGAACCCTGCTGTAGAAGTCCGCATATTGTTTCGGCTCCGGCACGACGAAAGCCAGATGGCCGAGTTTGATCGGCCCAATTCCGGCGACCGGCTGCGGTTTGCAAATCGGCGTTTGGGCGGCGAAAAGCTCACAGACAGTGCCCTTGGGATCCTCAAATGAAAGCATTTGCGCAATGCCCGGCGCCGGGTCGTTGCGCGAGCTGCAGCGCAGACCTTCCGCTTCGATGCCCCGGCGGATGTCGTTGAAGTCGATCTCCGGCGAAACTTGGAATGCCAATCGGCCGCAGCGCGCGTGCTCGCCGCTTTCGAGCTGAACCACCAGGTCGCCGAGTTTGGTCGCGAAGTAGGCTCGTCCGTTTTCTCGCTCCGCCAGCACCAGTCCGGCGACTTCGGTGAAATAGGCAATCTGGCGCTCGAGGTCGGGCGTCTCGAAGGTGACGTGGCCGAAGCGCTTGGCCTTTATCATGGCGCTCTCCGCATTGTGGACCTCATCGGCGGATCACCGCGCTGTCGCAGCAATTCGCCGTCTACCTTCTGAAGCAAAGCTAAATTGCACTCAAGCGCGATGTTGGGCCCGGGAATGAGCGGCGGGTCCGCGCCATTTGCATTACTCGAAAACCGGGACCGTCAGTGGCTTGTCCCAGGCGTCGACCGGGTCGCATCCCTGTCGTCGACGATTTCCTCTTTCGCGAGCCACGCCTTCTGGTTAGCCAAATAATAGGCGTTCCGCATCGTGACAATCGCTACCTATGTCTCTACGTTTTCCTTGGGGCGGGAGTGCCTTCGGGGCGGCGATTGTGTCACGCATTTTTTTGAGTCATTCGAGCGCGAATAACGCCGAGGCCGTTGCGCTGCAAGGCTGGCTCGAGCGCGAAGGCTGGAAAAATGAGATTTTTCTTGACCTCGATCCAAACCGCGGGATCGCCGCGGGCGAGCGATGGGAGCGGCGTCTTAGCGAGGCGGCCAGCCGCTGCGAGGCGGTGCTGTTCCTCATATCCAAAGCCTGGATTGAATCAGTTTGGTGCCGCCGCGAACTGAGTCTTGCCCACCATCTTAACAAGCAACTGTTCGGTGTCCTCATCGAGGATCTCACGGTCGCGGAGGTCCCTAAGGATATCACCGGTGACTGGCAACTTGTCCGGCTCGCGACTGGCCGCGACCATGTCGTGCTGCGCACCATCCTGCCGGTCACGCACCAGGAAGTGCATGTCACTTTCTCGGAGGAAGGATTACGGCGCCTCAAGCACGGGCTTGAACAGGCGGGCCTTGATCCGAAGTATTTCACTTGGCCGCCGGCGAGCGACCCGAACCGGCCGCCCTATCGCGGGCTTCGCCCGCTGGAGGCGGAGGACGCCGGTATCTTTTTTGGTCGCGATGCGCCCGTCATTGAAGCGCTCGACCGGCTGCGCGGCTTGCACGAAGCCTCGCCGCCGCGTCTGTTCGTCATCCTCGGCGCATCCGGTGCCGGCAAGTCGTCGTTCTTGCGCGCAGGCCTTCTGCCAAGGCTTAGGCGCGATGACCGGCACTACCTGCCGCTGCCGATAATCCGGCCGGAACGGGCCGCGATCTCTGGCGAGACCGGTCTTCTTCGTTCCCTCGAAAGCGCGTTTGAGGCGGCTCGGATCACGATGTCGCGTGCCGATCTGCGAGCGGCGATCCAAGGCGGTGCCGCAAAGCTCAAGCCGCTTCTGCAGGCGCTCGCCGATAAGGCATTGCCGATGGCGCCGGAGACCGGCGCTAAACCCAAGCCACCCACGCTGATCTTATCGATCGACCAAGGCGAGGAGTTGTTCCTCGCGGAAGCGCAAGACGAAGCGCAACCCTTTCTCGCCTTGCTGCGTGAACTGCTCGAAGAAGATGGGCCCTCCATCATCGCCATATTCACGATCAGGTCGGACAATTACGAACGCCTCCAACTGGCCAAGGAACTGGATGGTGTACGCCAGGAGATGCTGAGCCTTCCGCCCATGCCGAAGGGGTCCTTTGCCGAGGTCGTCAAGGGGCCGGTGCGACGGCTGGAAGGGGCCGCAAGGGAGCTCAAGATCGAGGATGGCCTGGTCGATGCGCTGCTCGCCGACGTCGAGGCCGGCGGCGCCAAGGATGCCCTGCCGTTGCTCGCCTTCACGCTCGAGCGGCTCTATGGCGAGTATCGTGCAGGCGGCAATCTCAAGCTCTCGCACTACAACGATCTGGGACGGGTGAAAGGCTCGATCGAGGCGGCTGTCGAGCGTGCCCTCAAGGCTGCCGACGCGGATCCGGCAATCCCGAAGGACCGCGTGGCGCGACTGGCGCTGCTCCGCCGCGGCCTGATTCCTTGGCTGGCCGGCATCGATCCCGACACCGGCTCGCCGCGACGCCGCATTGCCCGGCTTTCAGAAATTCCTGCCGCGGCTCGACCGCTGATCCAGCACCTTGTCGAGCAGCGCCTTCTCGCCACCGATGTCGCCAAAGACACGGGCGAGAACACGATTGAGCCTGCGCACGAGGCACTGCTGCGGCAATGGAGCCTCTTGCAAGACTGGTTGACCGAGGATGCCGGGATCCTGACCGTGCTCGAGGGCGTCAAGCGCGCGTCACGGGACTGGGCGGCGAAAGACAAGAACGCCGCCTGGCTTGGACACGCGGCGGAGCGACTGGTCGCGGCGGAACGGCTGACCGATCGGCCCGACCTCGCAGCCAACCTGGAGCCGACGGATCGCGAATACCTCGCCGCCTGCCGAAAGACTGAAGCCGCCGCAAAAGGCAGGAAGCGGCAAGTGCAGGGTCTCATTTACGTGCTGCTGGTCGGCGTCATCGGTGGTCTCGTTGGATGGATCAATCAGTCCTACGTCAAGGAGGAATGGCGCTGGTATTTGACCGAGCAGCCCTTCGCGACCGCGAATATCCAGCCCTACGTGCTTAAGCCCGCGGTCGAGGCGGCTCTTAAGCCCAAGGATACGTTCCGGGAATGCGCGACGGAGCAGGGCAAGGATTATTGCCCGATCATGGTCGTGGTTCCCGCCGGATCGTTCACAATGGGATCGCCGCCGACCGAGAAGGGTCGCTATGCGAATGAAGGGCCGCAGCATCAGGTCACGATCGCCAAACCCTTTGCTGTGTCCAAGTTCGCGCTGACATTCGAAGAGTGGGACACCTGCGTCAACGAGGGCGATTGCGGTCAGGGTGCCAGTGATCTCGGCTGGGGGCGTGGGCGGCAGCCGACGATCAATGTCACGTGGAATGACGCGCAGCGCTACGTCGCTTGGTTCGCTAAAATGACCGGCAAACCATACCGGTTACTCACGGAGGCCGAATACGAGTATGCAACGCGCGCCGAGACGCAGACGATCTACCCTTGGGGTAACGACATCGGCAAGAACAACGCCAATTGCAACGCCTGTGGCAGCCAATGGGATAACATTCAAACAGCACCGGTCGGCTCATTCGCCGCCAACGGGTTTGGTCTCTATGACATGGACGGCAATGTCTGGGAGTGGGTCGAGGATTGCGTTCACAATAATTACGACGGAGCACCGATGGATGGTTCTGCGTGGACGACCGGTGGCGATTGCAGCCGCCGCGTCGTCCGCGGCGGTTCGTGGTACGTCAATCCTGGGAGCCTCCGCTCCGCGTTCCGCAACTGGTACCCACCCGACAGCCGAAACCAATTCCTCGGCATCCGGGTTGGCCTGACGCTTCTTGCACCCTGACTCTTTATCTCCTTCCTCTTGATCCAGGGTCGAAGCCTCCAGTCAATTTTTCCAAGAACGTGGCAGCAATCACGGATACGACGAACATCGGGATGCATGACGGGCAAATCATGCTAATATCGGAGAGGAATTCTCTTGGGACACCCATGCCTGTGCGTACCGTCGTATCTGCGCTCAATGCCGCCGAGATGGTGAAATGACGCTAAATCGCCTTTCGCGACTCGTCATCGCTTCGGCGTTACCGTTGTTGCTCGTGCAATCGGCCGACTCCGTTGCGAGTTTCACGACGCCAGGCCAGACACTGGGATATGTTCATTTCCCCATTTCCTGCAGCCCTTCCGCGCAGCGAAATTTCGATCAAGCTTTGGCTCTGCTGCACTCTTTCTTTTTTCCCAATGCTGGCGATGCGTTCGCGGCGATCGTCAAAGTAGAACCGTCATGCGCGATGGCCTATTGGGGCGTTGCGATCAGCGAGCGTCTAAATCCCCTTGCTGCGCCGACGCCGCGGCCCGCGCTGAAGCGGGGATCCGATGCCATCGAACAAGCGCAGGCCGCCTCTTTCAGAGCGACGCCTCGCGAAAGCGCCTGGATCGACGCACTGGGTGTCTTCTTTAAGGATTACGATACCGTCGACCAGAAGACGAGAACGCTCCGTTACGAAGAAAAAATGGCGCAACTCCATGCGCGCTTTCCCAGCGACGTCGAGGCGGCGATATTCTACGCGCTGGCGCTCGACGAGGCGGCCGACCCCGCAGACAAGACCTATGCCAGACAACTCATGGCGGCTGCGATCCTCGAGGAGCTCGAGCCGCTCTATCCCAACCATCCGGGCATCCCGCACTACATCATTCATAGTTACGATTACCCCGCATTGGCGCAGCGCGGGCTGTTTGCCGCTGTTCGATGCGTCCAAATCGCTCCCGCCGCGCCCCATGCATTGCACATGCCTTCGCATATCTTCTCGATGCTCGGCATGTGGCACGATGTTATCCGCGCCGATCTCACCGCGGACACCGCGGTGAAAGCAATGGCCCTGGAACGGTATCCGCTGGCGGGCGCGACCCAGGCTGCCAATGGCGGCCGTTATCATTCGCTCGATTTTCTTACGAACGCCTACCTCCAACTTGGCCAGGACCGGCGCGCCGAAGAAATCGTGAAGATGCGCAACAAGGTCGCTGACGTTTTCCAAACAACACAATTTACCGCGCAGACCGCGTTTGCGGCAATTCCAGTAAGATATGCGTTCGAGCGCGGCGCATGGGGGGAGGCAGCAGCACTCCCCGTCTTGCGCACACCGTACCCGCAAGCGGAAGCGATCAGTTGGTTTGGACGCGCGATCGGGGCCGCTCGCAGCGGCGACCTCGTAGGGGCTGGGACGGATCTCGATCATCTGCACGCCCTCAAGGCCACGCTCGCCGAAAGTGGCGACGCCTATTGGACGCAACAAGTGCAGATCCAGGAAACGGCGGCGGCCGCCTGGATGGCGCTACGCAGCGGCCACAAGGACGAGGCAATTGTGCAGATGCGGCAGGCCGCCGACATCGAGGACAAAACCGAGAAACACATTGCGATGGAGAACAGGCTTTCTCCCATGCGAGAGCTTCTCGGAGAGCTGTTGCTGGAAGCAGACGAGCCGGCGCTGGCGATCCAGGAGTTTGAGGCCGCGTTGCGGACCACGCCGAATCGGTACCGCTCCATCGCAGGTGCGATGAAAGCCGCCGAGCGGCTCGGCGATGGGCCGGCAAGGCAGAGATACAGCGAAATGCTCGTTGATCTTGGCAACAGTGCGGATACTGAACGCCCTGATCTCCTGAAAGCACGGCAGTATCTGGCGACCCGGTAACCTCGACCGGCCAACGTCCGGGCGCCGCCTGCTCAAATAGAAGCTGATGAGCAGTCGAGGATGCGGTGCTGTACTGGCGTCGCCGCAGGTGGTGTCCCTTCGATGGGCTCCGTAACCAAAGTAATTTCCACCTCCCGCACGGTTGATGCGGGTGGCATCCGCGCTTGGGCCTGCCGACAAAGATATCGGCCGAAACCCGCCCAGGCTTCTCCGGTGAATTCGTCGAAGCGGGTATAATATTTGGTCCAACGCGGGCTGGAAAATGCGACACGCAGATTTGCATCCACTCGAAACACCGGCGTCGGCAGAAGCGTCATCACATCGACCGCCGAACCGTCCGCCATGTGCGCGATGACTCGATAGTCGCGTCGAAAATGCACAGGATTGGGTGCAAAAACTTCCCAGCGCTGTTTCACTTGGAAGGCCGCTGTTACTTGATCGAAGCGGCGCAAAGCGGGAAACGATAAACCCATAAGGCCAAAGACGTTGCTGAGAAAGGCCAAACCCATGAGAAATCCGCAGAGCGCGAGCCCCAACCGGCCGATCGGCGCGGTGGACCGGATTGGCAAGAAGATCTTCGTGACACGCGCAAATCTTTGTCTGTTCGCGCCGATCAGATCGTAGAGCTTCTCCATTGGCTGTCGCATAAGCCCGCGCTCAAAGAACCATGCGGCTGGAGCGAGCAGCGGATTTTGCCTCAGAAGCTGGTCCATGGCGCGCCATTTCAAATAGAATTGCCCATCGCCGTCGCGAACCACCCACGAATTATTCTCCATCAACAGGCGGCAAGCATGAGGATCGGCAGATGCGGGAACTACAGCCGACGTTGGCGACAATAGGAACTCACGCAGGATAAGCGAGACGCGTTGGCAAAAATTGCAGCTCGGCTCGTAAAAGATCGTGAAACCGGCGAGCCGCGCGCGGCGTCTTGCAAGAAGCCGGTCGATCCAGGGATCGGGGACGAGAAGCAGGAGCATCGCCAAACATACGTATGGAAAGCCTCCGACATTCAAACAGAAAATGAAGCTGATATGCATCGCTGCGGAGCCTACAAGCGCCGCTGCTCTAACGAGGTCGTTACGCCAGGGGCAATAGATGAGAAATGGAAAAGCGAGTTGAAATATAATGACCAGATAATTGACGACATGGAGCAAGCCCGGCGCTTGATGCACCAGGAAAAGGCCGGTTGAAGTGGCGCCAAATACATTGTCGCTGAGCGACCATGTCAGGGCCGAACCGTTTCGCCATGGCTGGCCTGCCACCTTGAAGAGGGCCGCGAAGAGATAAAGTGAGGCGATCTGCAGCCGCAGCGCCAGGAACGGCAATGCGGGATACGGACGTTCACGTGGCTGCGGGTCGAGCGCTGCGTCCACACTCCAATGGCGAGCCATCGGCAGGAATAAGCACCAGAGCAATAGAAGATACGCCAGGGTTTCCGCGCCCGACGTGAGATAGGGATTGCGCCAATAGAGGTAGCCGGTCAGCACGAAAACGATTGCGTTCGACCAGCGTGTTCGGTAGCCGATGGCGAATGCGAAAACGGCAGCCGAATAGAGCGCGGCAAAGAGCGTTCGCGATTGGATGAAACTAAGGATTTTCAGAAGCGGCAGGACGACGATAAGCCCAGGCTGGCTGCCGTCGGCTGTCAGCGAGGAAATCGGCAACACCCCGGCATTGCCATAGAAGTCGTCAAAGTAAGGATAAACGGCGACGAAAAAGTCGATCAACAAGTAAACTGAAAATATAATTCTGAATAAACTTAGCGCCTCAAAGTCTCTTGATAGTACTGTCCCATCGGTTTCACGGCGCATCGGAGAGATGCTCTTTTACAACTCTATTATCGTGAGGTTTTTCGATGAGATGTCTACTACAGGAGGCGATTATCGAGTCGCCAAGCCGCCGCGAAGATTGAATATCTAAAGACCTATACGCCGCCGAAAATTACCACGCAAGGCTGTCAAGATCGTGGTAGCTTAAGTGCCATCGGCACAGCCGATGATTTCGGGGGAAAGGGGACTTGTCCATGTCGAAGATGCTTCTCATAGCCTGGATCGTGCTCGGCACGGCCACCATTTTCGCCGGTGTCTACGCTGCAACGATCGCTTCTCAACCCGCTTATGCCGCGAACGCGAGCTGCTAAGTCCCAATCCTTAAGGCCAAGATACTATTGGATTTTGGGACAACCGACGATCTTTTGGGGACGATGAACATGTCGACGATGAAAATGCTTATCGTGGCTTGGGTCCTGATCGGCGCCGCGACCGTCGGGGCCGTTTACGCCACCACCTTTCTTTCGCAGCCCGCATATGCGGTGCAGGCGAACTGCTAAGTCCGTATTCCCGATTGCTGGGGCAGCCGGCACTTGGCAATTGTCTCAAAGCCATGGTACTATTGGATGTTTTCGGGACGACTGACGATCTTTTGGGGATGATGAACATGTCGACGATGAAAATGCTTATCCTGGCTTGGGTTCTGATCGGCGCCGCGACCGTCGGGGCCGTTTACGCCACCACGCTTCTTTCGCAGCCCGCATATGCGGCGGCGAACTGCTAAGTCGCAATTCTGGTTGCTTGTTTGAGGGTAGAATTTGACGCCTCGCGCCATCGGCGCGGGGCGTCATTTTTAATATTCGGGGGCGGCCATCGCGCCATCTTGCTGCGAAAGCGAGAGATGCGGTGAAGAGCATTCACGAAAATCGCATTGCCGACCTGCTGCAGGATCTGAGGCCGGAAAGCCTATGTTCGACGCATTCGCTCGCCGAGCGCATGCGGCAGTTGTTCACGCCCGGCGTGAGCATTGCTGTGATCGACGACTTTGAATTGGGCTGGGCTGGCGGCTTCGGTACGCAGAGACGGGGAGAAGAGAACGCCGTTTCGGCCGACACGCTCTTTCAAGCTGCATCGATAAGCAAACCGGTATTCGCGTTGGCGGTTATGCGCCTGGCCAAAAGCCGGAAGATCGATCTCGATGCCGACGTCAACGACTATCTCGTCTCCTGGCGCGTTCCGGAGCACCGGGGATGGCAGCCGCGGGTCACGCTACGACAGCTGCTTAGCCATACAGCCGGAATGACCGAGCACGGCTTCGCGGGCTACCAAACATCAGAGCCGTGGCCGACGTTGACCGAAGTTCTCGACGGGATTCCGCCTGCCAACAACTTGCCAATTGTCGTGGATCTGCTTCCCGGACTGCAAGCCCGGTACTCCGGCGGGGGTATGATCGTCGCTCAACAAGTGGTGACCGACGTCTCGGGGCGATCAATACCTGAATTAATGCGCGAACTTGTGCTCGATCCCCTCCAAATGACTCGCAGCACCTACGAGCAGCCTCTGCCGGCACGACTGGCTCAATATGCGGCGGTTGCGCATACGTGGAACGGTGCGCCGGTTCGCGGCAGCTGGCATGTCTATCCGGAAATGGCAGCCGCCGGACTTTGGACGACCGCCCGCGACCTTGGGCGCTTGGGGGTCGAACTCATGCGAATCCTTCGCGGGGATGCTTCGATCCTCGGTCTTGACCGAGACTCAATGAGCGAAATGTTGCGATCGCAATTGCCCGACCAGAAAGTCGGTCAAGACTACCGGGGGATCGGCTGGTTTTGTACCGGACAGGGCGACGCGTTTCAGTTCGGCCATGGCGGGCGTAATGAAGGTTATGTCAGCTTAATCAGGCTTGTTCCCGCGCGCGGCCAAGGGGCGGTCGTCCTGTTGAATTCCAATCGGGGCTTTCCGCTTCGTGAAGAGATCGTCGCGGCAATCGGTCGCCAGTACAATTGGCCCATCGCCGGGAACGAGCGGACGATATCCGCAATGTCATCGGACCTCGACTATGCCGGCATATATTGTGATCCGGCAGGGTTCACGTTCCGCGTCGCCCAAGCCGAGCACGGATTGCTCCTGTCTTTCGGCGGGCAAAGAGCGCTCCTCCTCGTTGCGGCCTCTCGGCTCGAATTCGCAAATGATGTGCTCGATCTCAAAGTTGGTTTCGCGCAGGCAAATGGCGGCACCATCGACTCTATGACCGTTACTCAGGGCGGCAAAGTCATTGTCGCGACAAAGCAAGTCATTTCGGCCGAACGCGCATCCAATTCGAGCTAGGATTGGCGATTCAGCGCAACGATCTCTTCCCAGGTCAGCTTGCAGGCGGCGCGTGATCCGCGGCCTCCTACTGCGAGCCAGCTGCCGCCTTGGCAACCGCATGAGTTGCGGTCGTCAGCGCATTGACTGTCGCCTCAACGTCAGGGCCCAGCCCGTGTCGCTTCGCGATCCAGCCAGGATCGTTGTAGGACAGCCATGTGCTGTCCGCGGCATCCTGCCAAACCAGGATCTTCAGCGGCAAATCGATGCCTGTCGTCTGCACCGATTGCATGAGCGGCGTGCCGCCCTTGGCGTTGCCGAATATCAGGAGGTCCGTCGGTCGCATCGGCAGCCCGACCGCGGCGGCCCCTGCCGCATGATCGATGTGTGCGAATACGGTCATGCCTCTCACCTTCACCTCGGTCTCAAGCCTGTTCATGGTGTCCTTCGGACCGTAGTTGCTCCGTAGCGTGATCAATCCATCCGCTGCCATCGCGTGAGCTCCTGTTGGGCACGCTCCCGGATCGAAACGACGAAGGCCTACTCTAGCCTTGCGCCGGGCGCATCTGCCAAGCGACCTTGAACGCCTTGCGCTTTTCCGGGTCGTAGAGGCTCGCATAATCGTATTTGAGCGGCTTCGACGGCGCGACGTGGAGCGTGGCGAAGACCGGCCCTTCCTGCTCGAGCACGTGCGCGATCTGCTGCTCGAACATGCGCAGGTCGGAAAAATCGTAAGTCGCCGCGTAGCCCGCCGATCGCGCGATGTTGGCAAAATCCACTTTCGGATTAGGAATCGGATGGCCGCCATTGGCTTCGTAGGTGTCGTTGTGGGCGACAAAATGAACGAGATTTTTCGGCGCCGCCGCCGCGATGGTCACTAGGCTGCCGAGATTCATCAAAAGACTGCCGTCGCCTTGCAGGACGACGACGCGCCGGTCCGGCCGGCCCAGCGCCAGGCCAAGGCCGTGCGACGAATCGAGGCCCATGGCGCCGATCGACAGATAGTTGAGCGGCCGCGGGCTGACCTCGACCCAATCGACGGCGGAACTGTAGGTCGCGATCACCGCTTCATCGGTGATGTGGCGGGCCAGGATGCGAAAACATTCGTCGCGTTTCATCATGATGCTTTGGGGCTCCGCCCGACCAGGAACGCCACCGGCTGCGACTCGGCATAGGCCTTGTCGATCGCCGGCTTGATTTTCGCGACGTCGGCGTCGACGCCAAGCAGGTGATGCGCGATGCCCATGTCGTCGAGGATCGGCTCGACGATGCGCACGCCGTAGCGCGGCGACTCCTTCGGCGCCTTGTCGGGATCGTGTTGCAACAACCCAATCATCATGCAGATCGGCTGCTTGTACTCCACCGCGACGCCGCGGATGGCGTTGATCGAATCGAGGAATCCGGTGTGCTGGATGAGGATCAGCGCGCGCTTGTCGCTATAGGCGAGCCCGGTGGCGATACCGATGCACTCGTCTTCCTTGCAGACGCGGATGAGGCGGAGATTTTTGTCTTGCGCGATCGGCGCCAACAGTCCGGCGCTGGTGACGATATCGGGCACCGAGAGGATGTATTCGATCCCGCTCGCCTTGATCGCGGCGATGATGCCGGCGCCGCTGAGTTCTCGCGCGTTAGCGCCGGCAATTGTTACTGTCGCTGCCATCCAACACTCCCAGGCCCGCCGCGAAAGGCCGTCAGCGTAGCTGGGATCGGGGATTGGTCAATCCAGCCTTGCGGTTGTCGCTGGTCTGGATTGACAGAGTTCGTGGCCGGCACGCTTAATCCCGGGCGTCTGACTGGATGGGACGTTCCGATGGCCGTTGAACTGCCGCCTTACGAGATCCTCGCCGTGCGCTACGGCACTTCGAGCGCCCGCCCGGCGAGCCAGAATTTCATCATGTCCGACGGCCACGACGGGCCGATGCCGATGGATTTCTATATCTGGGTCATCCGCGGCGAGGGCCGCACCGTCGTGGTCGACACCGGATTTTCCGCGGGTGCTTCCGAGCGGCGCAATCGACGCTTCGTGCATGCACCGGCCGCGGCGCTGGCGCAGGCGGGCGTCGATACTGCCGCGGTACAGGACGTGGTGATCACCCACCTGCATTGGGACCATTCCGGCAACATGGACCTGTTTCCCAATGCCACCTTCCACATCCAGGACGCCGAGATGGCCCAGGCCACCGGCCGCTGCATCTGCCACAAATGGTTCCGCCGCCAATCCGAGGTCGATGACGTGGTGGCGCTGGTGCGCAATCTCTATGCCGGGCGGGTCAAATTCCACGACGGCGAAGGCACCGTGATACCCGGCGTCACCGTGCATCTGGTCGGCGGCCATACCAGCGGCCTGCAGATCGTGCGGGTGAATACCGCGCGTGGCGCCGTCGTGCTGGCGAGCGACGCCGTGCATTACTGGATGAATCTCGCCGAGCAGAATCCGTTTCCGCCGGCCAACGTCATGGACGCGCTCGAAGCGTTTCGCATCGTCGAAGAGCTGGCCGGCGACCGCGACCGCATCATTCCCGGCCACGATCCCCTGGTGCTCAGCCGTTTCCCGCCGTTGCGCGGCAATCTCGACATCGTGCGGGTCGATCTGCCGCCAAAGAGCTAGCAGATGGTTGCCTTGCGGGTTCTTGGAATTGATTTCACGAGCCGCCCAACGCGTCAAAAACCTTTGACATGTTTGCCCTGCGTCCTGGAAAACGATGTTCTTGAGGCTCAACCCCTAAAAAAATGGGACAAATTCGAAGACTTCGAGAGAGCGCTACGTGAGCCGGGTCCGTGGATAACCGGCATTGATTTTCCCTTCGGCCAGTCACGCAAATTCATCACGAACATGGGGTGGCCGCTGACGTGGAATGGCTACGTAACACACGCGCAGAGTTTAGGTCAGGCAAGCTTCTACAACGCGCTTACTGCCTACCGCAGTGATCGACCTTATGGCGACAGAGAGCACCAAAGAGAAACCGATCGGAAAGCAAAGTCGATAAGCCCGCAGAAATTACATGGAGTACCGGTCGCGCGGATGTTTTTTCAAGGTGCTCCACGCTTGATCGAGGCCGGCGTAACCATTCCAGGCCTACAGGTTGGCGATCCTGATAGGATCGTTGTCGAAGCTTACCCCAAGATGCTCGTAAGCAAATTTGCTGACGGAAAGAGCTACAAGAGTGATACCAGAAAAAAGCAGACCCAGAACCGATCCAATGTCCGCAGGGAACTCCTGAAGAAAATCATTGGCGGGGCGTGCTTAGCGGATTATGGTCTCAAAGTCATCGCGCCCGAATCGCTCGCAGAGGACCCGACGGGCGACCAACTCGATGCGCTCCTTTGTGCCATCCAGGCGGCGTGGTCCTGGAGCCAGCGCGAAAAGGCGTTCGGCGCGCCTTCTGATTTCGACCAGCTAGAAGGTTGGATTGCGGACCCATATTTGCTTGGGAAGGCCGCACCGCGAACTTTGTGAATCGTCAGCTCCTCGCTACTCCGCTGCTGTTCGTCCCGCGCCGCCGTGGCCGAACCGCCGCTCGATGTAATCGATGACGATCTTTTGGAAATCGGCGGAGACCGTTGGGCCGCGCAAGGTCATGGCTTTCTTGCCGTCGATGAAGACCGGCGCGGTCGGCGTTTCGCCGGTGCCGGGCAGCGAGATGCCGATGTCGGCGTGCTTGGATTCGCCGGGGCCGTTGACGATGCAGCCCATGACCGCGACGTTGAGGCCTTCGACGCCGGGATAGCGCGTTTTCCATTCCGGCATCGAGTCGCGGATGAAGTTTTGGATGCTGGAGGCAAGCTCCTGGAACGTGGTCGAGGTGGTGCGGCCGCAACCGGGGCACGCGGCCACGAGCGGCACGAAGGTGCGCAGCCCCACGGTTTGCAAAAGCTCCTGCGCGACTTTCACTTCGAGGGTGCGGTCGCCGTTCGGCTCCGGCGTCAGCGAGATGCGGATCGTGTCGCCAATACCTTGCTGCAGCAGCACGCCCATGGCGGCCGATGACGCGACGATGCCTTTTGAGCCCATGCCGGCCTCGGTGAGGCCGAGATGCAGCGCGTAATCGCAGCGCCGCGCCAGCTCGCCGTAGACGCCGATCAGGTCCTGAACCGCGGACACTTTGGCTGACAGGATAATGTGGTCCTTCGGCAGGCCGATCTCCTCGGCGCGCTCGGCCGACAGCATCGCCGATTGGATCATGGCCTCGCGCGTCACATCGCGCGCGTCGACCGGGTGGTTGGACTTGGCGTTCTCGTCCATCAGGTGCGTGAGCAGCTCCTGGTCGAGCGAGCCCCAATTGGCACCGATGCGCACCGGCTTGTTGTACTTGATCGCGGTCTCGACGATGGCGCCGAACTGCCGGTCTTTCTTTTCCTTAAAGCCCACGTTGCCGGGATTGATGCGATACTTGTCGAGCGCTTCGGCGCAGGCCGGATGATCGGCCAGGAGCTTGTGGCCGATATAATGGAAGTCGCCGACGATCGGGACGTCGACGTTCATCTTCAAAAGCTTTTCCTTGATGTGCGGCACGGCGGCCGCCGCCTCGTCGCGATCGACGGTGATGCGGACGATCTCGGAACCGGCTCGCGCCAGCGCGGCCACCTGCTTTGCCGTTCCCTCGGCGTCGGCCGTGTCGGTGTTGGTCATCGACTGCACCACGATGGGCGCGCCGCCACCGACGGTCACGTTGCCGACCTTGACGCTAACGGTTTGATGCCTTGCGGCGGGACCAGAAAATTCCATCATAATCAGTACCTTGAGCTAACGGTGCGGTCCTCGGTCCGGCCATATTGTGGGGTCCAGACCCCCTGCATATAGCCTCACCGGGGCCGGTTGACGAGGACGATGCCGCCCGCGACCAGCGCCACCGCCAGGGCGAAAGCCGGCGTCAGGGGCTCATTCAATACCAGATGGCCAGCCGCCACGCCAAAGAGCGGCGCCAGGAAGGTGAATACCGACAGGCGGGCGGCCGAATAGCGCACGATGAGCGCAAACCAGACCGCGTAGGTCACACTCACCACCCAAATCGTCTGGTAGGCAAAGGCGCCAATCGCGACGGCAGACGGCATGGCATCCATGCGTTCGCCGAAGATTAGCGCGCCGGCGGCGAGCAGCGGTGCCGAGACCACGAGCTGGTAGAACAGCGTTTTCTCGGCGCTGATGCGATTGAGCGCGCTTGCCTTGATCGCTAGCGTCGTCGCCGCCCAGGCGGCCCCGGCGCCGACAAACATGATATCGCCGAGCATCTGGTGCGGATCGGTTGCCGGTGTCGGCAGGCCAAAAGCGATGACGATGCCGATAAACGACAGCAACAGACCGAGCCATTGCGACAGCGAAAAATGATCGCCGGGAACCAGCCAGCGCGATCCGATCACGACAAAGAACGGCGCCAGGTAAAGGAACAACACGCCGCGCGTCGCGGTGGTCCACACCAGGCCGCGATAGATCAGCACGAATTCGAGCGCGAACAGGACGCCGGCCAAAATCCCTGCGGCCAATGTGCCGTCGCGCTTGAACAGCGCCATGCCGCGGGCTTGAGTCCAGGCATAAACGATGATCGCGGCCAACGCCGAGCGCGCCGACGATTGGAGCAGCGGCGGGATATCGTGGATGGCAAGCTTGATCGAGACGTTATTGAAACCCCAGCTCAAGCACAGCCCGATCGTGACGATGACCGCGAGCGCATCGAGCGGGCGGGACGAGGGGGCAGGGGGCACGGGCGTCCTTCTGTTCGGCCAAAGTGCCGTGGATTATGCTTGCGTGTCCAGTGACGCAAGGGCGAACAGCCAGGGGTTATTTCGACGATGGACCAGGCCAATGAAATGATGCTGACATTCCGCTGCCCGCCGCAGTTGGATAAAATTCTGCCGCGTCCGATTCCGGCGGTGCTCGGCCTGCCCGACTGGTTCAAGGCGCTGCCGCACAAAGCCGCCAACTCGATCACGGGCGAGGACAACGAGACCGTGAAGAAATGTCCGCCTTTCATCGACGCCATGACGTTCGGATTTCTCATTCCGCTGGCGGCCGATCTTGAAGTGCGCGACGGCGAATTCAGTTGGGATTTCGACCTGCCCGAGGGCGCCGCCGGCGAGTACTCGCACTCACCCATCGATTATCACGATCCGAGCCAGATCGCCGGCACGCCGTTCCATGACGACGATCGCTTCATCATCAAGTTCAATAATTTCTGGACCATCGAGGCGCCGCAAAATTATTCGCTGCTGTTCACCCATCCGGTCAACCGCACCGACCTGCCCTTCACCACGATCACCGGGCTGGTCGACAGCGATACCTTCTATCAGAGCCCGGTCAATTTCCCGGCGCGCTGGCATGATTTAAATTTCAACGGTGTTCTGCCCAAAGGCACGCCGATCGCTCAATGCCTGCCGGTCAGGCGCGAAGCCTGGGCTGCCCGTTTCGATGTGCTGTCCGGTGACGCTACCGCCGAAATGATCGACACCCGCCAGGCCATCGGGCGCGAAACCGGTATTTATCGCCGGCAATTTCGCGCGCCGAAGCGCTAGCTGTTCGTTCCGCGCAGGAATCGCGCGGCATCGCTCGGCTTGAGCCAGAATCGGCCGCGGTTCGACTTCACCAAAGAGGCCAGCGCGCTGCCAAATCCCTTGGCATTGCGGCGCGCGACGGTGCGGAAGCAGTCGTGGCCGGCATCGCGCTGACCGAGCGCCAGCAGACAAAGTCCGAGTCTGACCCAGGCAGTCTGGTCACCGGGACTGACGATGAGGTAACGGCGAAAATAATCGGCTGCCGCCTGGCTTTCGCCGTTCTCCTGAAGCGCTTGCGCGATGCCGAGTAGCGCGTCGGGTGAGTCGGGCACGATGGTAAGCGCCCGCGCAAAGGCCGATTTAGCGTCGTCATAGCGTCGGCGCCGAAGCAAAACATAGCCGAGCTGGATCGACATTTCCGGCATCATCGGCGCCACGTCGACGCCGCGCATGAGCGCCTCGGCAGCTTCCGCATGGCGCTCCATCGACGCCAACAGGCGGCCGAGCTCGAGGAAGGCCGCGGCATAGGGCGGTTGCCGTTTGGTCGTGCGCTTGAGCCGTGAATAGGCGTCCTCCGCCCTGCCGGCCTGACGCAGCGCGATCGCCAGCATGGTGTCGCTCTGTCCATCGTGACGGCCGCGGGCGGCGTCTTCGAGCGGCGCAATGGCGTCCTGCGGCCTGCCCTGCATCAGCAGCGCGGAGCCGAGCACGTACAATGCCTTGGCGTTGCGCCGGTCGGCGTTGAGCACATCGCGGGCGATTTGTTCGGCTTCGTTGAGACGATGGCCGTCGAGCGCCCGCATCGCCCTTTGCAGCGCATCGCCATTGCCGATAGCGCCGGGATGGCCGGGCCGGTTCGTCGTCATCTCACGTCAGCGTTCGCGGCAATGCGAGCAGATGCCGGCAATTTCGATCAACGGGCTCTTCGGCGTAAATCCCGCCGCGCGCGACGACGCCTTGAGCGCTTCGGCGGCGCCGCCGCCGGGCGCCTCGCCGACTGCGCCGCAACGCTCGCAGATGAGAAAGACGACGAGATCGTCGCCGGCGTGATTGTGCACGCAGGCCACGAAGGCATTGCGGCTCTCGATGCGATGGACGAGGCCGTTGTCGCGCAGAAAATCGAGAGCGCGGTAAATCGTGATCGGCGCCGGACGGGTGTCGCCCGCCAAATGGTCGATGATCTCGTAAGCGCCGAGCGGCTTGTGACTGGCGAGCAGCGCTTCGAGCACTTGGCGCCGGATCGGCGTCAGCCGTTGCTCTCGCGCCGCACATTGCGCTTCGGCATGCGCGATGGCGCTGCTGGCGCAGCGGTCGTGATCGTGATCGGGTGCGGGAAAGATTGCGCGCGCCATGGGTGTCATGTCTCGGTAAGGGTCGAACCTACCTCAAAGTGCGGCAACGGCCCATTCCGCGCCTAGTGTAGTGGCTCGAGCCAAAATCGCGAAAACGTGACGCCAGGCCTGATATTTATGTTGCACTGCAACAAAAAGCATCCCACATTCCCGGCGGTTCACGACAGTTCAGGCCATAAGGCGCCATTTTAACAGGGCGCCGCATTGAATTGGGGATTGCCATGTTGAAAGGAAAGTCCGCCCTGGTGACCGGCTCGACCTCGGGCATCGGTCTCGCCATTGCGCGCGCTATGGCGGCGCAGGGCGCCAATGTCACCATCAACGGTTTCGGCGACAAGGCGGCGATCGAGCAGGAGCGCAGCGGCATCGAGAAGGAATTCAGCGTCAAGGCGGTCTATTCGCCGGCCGACATGAGCAAGCCCGCCGAAATCGCCGATATGGTGAAAACGGCGGAGAAGACCTTCGGCTCGCTCGATGTGTTGGTGAACAATGCGGGCATCCAATTCGTCTCGCCGATCGAAGAATTTCCGATCGACAAGTGGGACCAGATCCTCGCCATCAATCTGTCCGCGGCTTTCCACGCCATCCGCGCCGCGGTGCCCGGCATGAAATCGCGCAAATGGGGCCGCATCATCAGCACCGCCTCGGCCCATTCGCTGGTCGCCTCGCCGTTCAAGGCCGCCTATGTCACCGCCAAGCACGGCCTCGCCGGCCTATCCAAGACCGTCGCGCTCGAGCTCGCCACCTTCGGCGTGACCTGCAACTGCATCAGCCCCGGTTATGTGTGGACACCGCTGGTCGAGAAGCAAATCCCCGATACGGCGAAAGCGCGTGGCATGACGGAAGAAGAGGTCAAGCGCGATGTGATTTTGGCGGCACAGCCGACCAAGGAATTCATCACCGTCGACGAGATTGCGAGCCTCGCCGTCTATCTTTGCTCCGACGCCGCGAAAGCGATCACCGGCGCCAATCTCTCGATCGACGGCGGCTGGACCGCGGCGTGAGCGGCGCGGCTGCATGATAAAAATACTCTCGGCGCTGTTGCCCGGCCGCGCGCCGGAGCAAAATGCGACGCCGAAAGCGAAGCGCATCAATCTGGCGCTGCAAGGCGGTGGCGCCCACGGCGCCTTCACCTGGGGCGTGCTGGAGCAGCTGCTGAGCGACGACCGGCTCGCCATCGAGGGCATCTCCGGCACGTCGGCGGGCGCGGTGAACGCCGTGATGCTGGCCGACGGTCTGACCCGCGGTGGCCGCGACGAAGCGCAGAAGCGGCTGGCCGAGTTCTGGCGCGCGGCTTCCTCCAGCGGCAGCCTGCCGGCTTTGCAGCGCGCCGTGATGGAGCGGTTACTCTCGTTTACGCCGCTCGAAGGCACGCCGGTGCAGGCCTGGTTCGACGCGCTATCGCGCTATTTCTCGCCGTATGACGTCAATCCGCTCAATATCAATCCGCTCAGAGATTTGTTCGAACGGTTCGTCGATTTCGAGGCGTTGCGCGCCAATGCCGATCTGCAAATCTTTATCTCGGCGACCAATGTGCAGACCGGCCGCGTGCGCATTTTTCCGCGTGACAAGATCACGGCTGATGCAGTGATGGCTTCGGCCTGCCTGCCGCTGTTGTTCCGCGCCGTCGAGATCGACGGGGTGCCCTATTGGGATGGCGGCTATCTCGGCAACCCGGTCATCTTTCCGTTTTTCCGCACCACCACGACCGAGGACGTGCTGGTGGTGCAGATCAATCCGCTGGTGCGGCAGGCGACGCCGACGTCGTCCAGCGAGATCATGAATCGCATCAACGAGATCACATTCAATTCCTCACTGATCGGCGAATACCGCGCCATCGATTTCGTCGCCCGCTTGATCGATCAGGGCAAGCTGCCGCGCGGCACCGGGCCCGGGCAATATCGCCGCATTAATGTCCACCGTATCGTGCTCGACCGCTTCGGCACCCATTTCGACGCCTTCAGCAAGCTTTCGACGGACTACGATTTCTTCGACATGTTGCACGTCAGCGGCATACGTGCCGCCCGCCGTTTCCTGGACGAGCATTTCGACGACATCGGCGTGAAGAGCACGGTCGACTTGCAGGCCGAGGCGCAGGCCGAATGGGCGTGATAAACTCGTTTTGATGCCGGACGTTCCCGCACTGCTCATTGCCGAAGTCGGCGCCGCGCGATTAGAGATCTGCGTTGCCGACATCACCACGCTTGCAGTCGATGCCATCGTCAACGCGGCGAACAGCACGCTCCTTGGCGGCGGCGGTGTCGACGGGGCAATCCATGACGCCGCGGGAGACGAATTGTTTCAGGAATGCAAGACGTTGGGCGGCTGCGAGACTGGATCAGCCAAGATCACACGGGGCTATCGACTGCCGGCCAAGTATGTCATTCATGCCGTTGGTCCAATATGGAGCGGCGGAGGTAAGCGCGAAGAGGAGTTGCTGGCCTCTTGTTATCGCACGGCGCTCGATCTGGCGGCGGCCCATGGGGTCACTTCGATCGCCTTTCCCTCGATATCGACCGGAGCTTTTCGCTTCCCGCCGGACCAGGCCGCGCGGATCGCCGTCGGCACCGTCGCAGCAGAGCTGGCGGCCTCGCCACGCGGCATCGCGCGCGTCGTGTTCTGCTGCTTCGCTCAGGCCGCGGCCGACCACCACAGCGCCGCCTTTGCCGACCTCGGATTGGCCTGAGGGTCGCAAGCGGGCCTCTCCTTGCATGACTGGCCCGCCCGAAACGGCTGGACAATATCATAAGGTTCCTTATAATGTGGTGGCGCTTGTTAAGCAGCCATATTGCTGCCGGTCGGGGGATCGCTATGCTGCCACGCTCGCTCAATAGAGAATTTGCGTTCACCATCAATGATGTAGCCCGCATGTTGCGAACCTATGCGGATTACAGGGGCGCCCAGTTCGGCGTCACCAGGGCGCAATGGGCAGTGCTGGTACGGCTCGATCGCTTTGAGGGTTTGAAGCAATCCGAACTCGCCGAAATGCTCGACCTGCAGCCGATCACATTGACCCGTCTGCTCGACCGGCTGTGCGACTCAGGCCTGATCGAACGCCGCTCGGATCCCAACGACCGCCGCGCCAAGCGGCTGTTTTTGACGGCGGCGGCGCGGCCCATGCTCGAACAGCTTGGCGCGCTTGGCGAGGACATGATGACGACGGCGCTGGCCGGCGTATCGCGCGAAACCGTCGAGCAGATCGTCGCCCAGCTGGCCGTGGTGAAGGAAAATTTGCGCCAGGCGATCCAGCAACGGCCCGCCCCCGGCGCAGCGGGAGAGCGCCGCTATGGCTGAACCCGTCCTCAAACTTGCGCCGAGCTTGCAGCCGCCAAAACCGCGCGCGGCGACGACACTCACCAATGCGCTGCGCAAGCGCATGCGCTTCATTCTCCTCGTCGTCGTGCCGATCATCGCCGTGGTCACCGGACTTGTGCTCTACATGATGGGCGGCCGCTACGTTTCGACCGATGATGCCTATGTCCACGCCGCCAAGCTGATGGTGTCGACCGACATATCGGGCCTCGTCAGCGAGGTCGATGTGCATGAAGGCCAAACGGTCAAGGCCGGCGATGTGCTGTTCCGCGTCGACGCGCGGCAGTTCCAGATCGCGCTGGACAATGCCAAGGCCAACCTGGCGCAAACGGCGCTGTCGCTGCAGGCGATGAAGGAAGACTACGGGCGCATGCAGCAAGACATTGCTGCGGAGCAGTCGCTGGTCGATCTGGATCAGACCACGTTCGATCGCGATGCGCAGCTCTTGAAGACCAATGCCGTCGCCCAATCCACCTATGATCAGGCCCGTTTCACCCTTGAGGGCGACAAGCGCAAGCTGGATTCCTTGCGCAAACTGTCGGAAGTCCAGCTCGCCCGGCTCGGCGGTAGTGCGGACTTCGACGTCACCCAGCATCCGCAATATCGCCAGGCCAAGGCGCAAGTCGACGAGGCGCAGCGCCAGCTCGATCACACCGTGGTGCGCGCGCCGTTCGATGGTGTGGCGACCCAGGTCGATGCATTGCAGCCCGGCACTTATCTGGTCGCCCAGACCGCGGCGCTGACCAATACGGGTGCCGTCGCCCTTGTCGCGACCAACGACGTCTGGGTCGATGCCAATATGAAGGAAACCGACCTGACCCATGTGAAGACCGGCGATAAAGTGAGAGTCTGGGTCGACAGCTATCCCGGCCACGTCTGGTCCGGCACCGTGGAGAGCATCGCGCCTGCGGCCGGCTCGGAATTCTCGATCCTGCCGGCGCAGAATTCGAGCGGCAACTGGGTGAAGGTGGGCCAGCGCATCCCGGTGCGGGTTCGCATCGATCCGAAGTCGGAAAAGCTTCAGCTGCGCGCCGGCATGAGCGTCACGGTCGAGATCGACACCGGCCATCGCCGCACGCTGTCCGAGCTGCTCTAAAAGCGCGTCGAGGGCGTCCAGCCATGGCGGCAAGCACTCCAGTCACGCAGCCCCCGGAGCCATCGTATCGCGGTCTCATCACCGCATGCACGGTGCTGGCGACGCTGATGCAGGCGCTCGACACCACGATCGCCAATGTGGCGCTGCCCTATATGCAAGGTACGTTCGGCGCCGCGCCCGATCAGATCACCTGGGTGCTGACCTCGTACATCGTCGCCGCCGCGATCATGACGGCGCCGGTGGGTTGGCTGTCGGCGCGCTATGGACGCAAGACGCTGTTCGTTGCCTGCCTTTCCGGATTCACGGTCGCGTCCATGCTGTGCGGGCTGGCTAACAGCCTCGACCAGATGGTGGTGTTCCGTTTGCTGCAAGGTGCGTTCGGCGCCGGCCTGGTGCCGTTGTCGCAAGCCACCATGCTCGATCTCTACCCACTGGAAAAACGCGGCCAGGCCATGGCGCTGTGGGGCGTCGGCGTGATGGTCGGACCGGTGATCGGCCCGACACTCGGCGGCTATCTCACCGACGTCTACAACTGGCGCTGGGTGTTCTTCATCAACCTGCCGTTCGGCCTGCTCGGCATCGCCGGCTTGGTCATTTTCCTGAAAGATCGCGGGCGCAACGCGACGCTGCGGTTCGATTGGATCGGTTTTGGCGCGCTCAGTCTTGGCCTCGCGGCGCTGCAACTCGTGCTCGACCGCGGCGAGCTGAAGGACTGGTTCAGCTCGATGGAGATCATCGTCGAGGCGGCGCTGGCCATGCTCGGCCTCTATCTCTTTCTGGTTCATACCGTCACGGCGAAGCGGCCGTTCATCCCGCTGCGCCTTTTCCGCGACCTGAATTTCACCGCCGGCATTCTGGTGATGTTCTCCATCGGCATGGTGCTGCTGGCGAGTTCCGCCCTGCTGGCGCCCTATCTGGAATCCCTTGCTCCCTATTCGGTCGCCCAGGCCGGCCTCCTGATGGCGCCCCGCGGGGTGGGAACCATGGTCGCCATGATGGCCGCGGGCCGCTTGGCCAATCGCATGGATCCGCGGCTCATGATGCTCGTCGGCTTCGTCATGATGGCGGAATCGGCACGCGAGATGGTGGGCTGGACGCCGGATATCGACGCCTGGTCGCTCGCTTACACGACCATGCTGCAGGGCGCCGGCCTCGGCCTCGTGTTCACGCCGCTGCAAGTGATTGCGTTCTCAACGCTGCCGGCGGATTTGCGCACCGACGGTACGTCGCTGTTCAGCCTGGTGCGCAATGTCGGCTCTTCCATCGGCGTTTCGGTCGCATCCTTTCTGCTGGCGCAGAATACGCAAATCATGCATGCGCAGCTTGCCGAACGCGTGACGCCGTTCAATCACGCGCTGCAGACCGGCAGCGCCTATCTGTTCTGGAACAGCGCGACCAGCGCCGGCTTGAACGCGCTCAATACCGAGATCACCCGGCAAGCCACGATCATCGCCTATATGAACGATTTCAAGCTAATGCTGCTGGTCGCGCTGCCGCCGGTGTTCTTGCTGTTGTTGATGCGCAAGCCGCGCACCGTGCCGGCAACGGGCGATCATGTCGCGGTGATCGACTGACGTGAAACGACAAAGGCGGCCTCGCGGCCGCCTTTGCAAATGACTTTCAGCAATAAATCTAGCGGCTATTCCGCAGCGCCGCCGGCCGCGGCCTCGCGTTGCGGCTCGCCCTCGGCCTTTTGCTTGGCTTCGAGGTCCTCGCCGGTTTCCTGATCGACGACTTTCATCGATAGCCGCGTCTTGCCGCGTTCGTCGAAGCCCAAGAGCTTGACCTTGACCTTGTCGCCTTCCTTGACGACGTCGGAGGTCTTTTGCACCCGCCGTTGCGCCAGTTGGCTGATATGGACCAGGCCGTCCTTGGCGCCGAAGAAGTTCACGAAGGCGCCGAAGTCCATGACTTTGACGACGGTGCCTTCGTAGATGTGGCCGACCTCGGGCTCGGACGCGATCGACTTGATCCAGTTGATCGCCGCCTTGATCGACTCGCCGTCGGCGGACGCCACCTTCACCGTGCCGTCGTCCTCGATGTTGATCTTGGCGCCGGTCTTTTCGACGATCTCGCGGATCACCTTGCCGCCGGTGCCGATCACTTCGCGGATCTTGTCGGTCGGAATCTTGAACGTCTCGATGCGTGGCGCGTATTCGCCGAGCTCGGCGCGGGCACTGGTCAAGGCCTTCGACATCTCGCCGAGGATATGCAGGCGGCCGTCTTTGGCTTGGGCCAAAGCCACCTTCATGATCTCCTCGGTGATGCCGGCGATCTTGATGTCCATTTGCAGCGAGGTGACCCCACCCTCGGTGCCGGCAACCTTGAAGTCCATGTCGCCGAGATGATCCTCGTCGCCGAGGATGTCGGAGAGCACGGCAAAGCGCTTGTCCTCGAGGATAAGGCCCATGGCGATGCCCGCGGTCGGCCGCTTCAGCGGCACGCCGGCATCCATCAGCGCCAGCGAGGAGCCGCACACCGTCGCCATCGATGACGAGCCGTTCGACTCCGTGATCTCGGAGACGATGCGGATGGTGTAGGGGAACTCTTCCTTCGCCGGCAGCATCGGATGGATCGCCCGCCAGGCGAGCTTGCCATGGCCGATCTCGCGGCGGCCCGGCGCGCCGGTGCGCCCGGTTTCGCCGACCGAATAATGCGGGAAATTGTAGTGCAGCAGGAAGGTTTCCTTATATGTCCCTTGCAGCGCGTCGATGAACTGCTCGTCCTCAGAGGTGCCGAGCGTGGCGACCACCAGGGCCTGGGTCTCGCCGCGCGTGAACAGCGCCGAACCATGGGTTCGCGGCAGCACGCCGACTTCCGCCACGATCTGCCGAACGGTTTTCACGTCGCGGCCGTCGATGCGCTTGCCGGTGTCGAGGATATTCCAGCGCACGATCTTGGCTTCGAGCTCCTTGAACACGCCGGCGACCGCCTGCTTATCGTAGGTCGGTTCGCCGCCTTCCGGGAAGAAATGCGCCATCACCTTCTGCTTGACGGCGGCGACGGCGTCCTGGCGATCCTGCTTGCGCACGATGGCGTAGGCTGTGCGCAGGTCCTTCTCGGCGATGCCGAGGATTTCCTTTTCCAGCGCCTTGTTGTCGGCGACGACGAGCTCGCGCGGCTCTTTGGCGGCTTTCTCGGCGAGCTTGATGATCGCCCCGATCACCGGCTGGAAATGGCGGTGGCCGAACATCACCGCGCCGAGCATGATCTCTTCGGACAGCTCCTTGGCTTCCGACTCCACCATCATCACGGCGTCTTGGGTGCCGGCGATGACGAGGTCGAGCTGGCTCTCCTTCATCTCGTCGAGGGTGGGATTGAGCACGTATTCGTTGTTGATGAAGCCGACGCGGGCGCCGCCGATCGGGCCCATGAAAGGGGCGCCGGACAGGGTCAGCGCCGCGGACGCCGCCACCATGGCGACGATGTCGGGATCGTTCTCCTGGTCGTGCGAGAGCACGGTGATGGTCACCTGCGTATCGCAGCGCCAGCCGTCGGCGAACAGCGGACGGATCGGGCGGTCGATCAGGCGCGAGGTCAGCGTGTCCTTTTCGGTCGGACCGCGCTCGCGCTTGAAGTAGCCGCCGGGAATCCGGCCGGCCGCGTAATATTTCTCGGTGTAGTTGACGGTGAGCGGAAGGAAATCGATACCTTCCTTCGGCTGCTTGGCGGCG
>Ga0210385_10000135_pt1 | contig 79368 bp, 84 predicted proteins | sample IncBWH26OmetaG_FD_160107 | JGI IMG/M metagenome (GOLD analysis project Ga0210385, IMG submission 160107) | Forest soil microbial communities from Barre Woods Harvard Forest LTER site, Petersham, Massachusetts, United States - Inc-BW-H-26-O ... | reverse complement strand
TGCTGAAAGCTCGGGTGGTAATCTACGCCTATTAACAACATGTTCGGCTCCTTTCTCCCGAGCCTCTGGTCGTCAAGCAACCAAAGTTTACTCGGGTCGAGGAGCCGACATTGTTATGCAATCAAGTCCGTCCCAGTACCCACATGGACGGTTACCGCGTTAATTAGGACCTAGTCGCACCGTGCCCGCAGTCGTTTAGTAGTGGATTCCCTAAATCCCACGAGCGCATCGTGCACGGGCCGAGACTGTTGTTGAACACAGTGATTGTGCGTCTTGTTCTACTTGACCAAGGGCCAATCGCAGGGAGCAGCCGACGATTCGCACTCCGGCACTACGGGATCATCAATCGTCGCCGCCCGCGGCTCCGGCGTTCCGTGGACAGCGCCCTTCTCGTCCATGAAATAGCTTCGGACACAATTCATCGCGTAGTTTGTGCATCGTCCTGACCCGTCTATTTTCAGCGCCGGTGAACCGTCCGTCAAAACCATGTGCATTTCCACGACGTAACCGGTATTGCCTGCCATTCGGAACACAACGACTCCATCCTGATTTCCCCATTGACCGGGTCGATAAGGACACCTGTTTTGAAGATCCCGAACGATTCCATCGGCGTCAAGATTCTGCTCCGCGGATGCAGGTCTCTCAACGCAGCGCCGAACCTCGGGAAGCACCATCGCCCCCTCCGAGCCGCCCATGGCGCGCACTGCGAACTGGGTGTGCCCGTAAATGATTCCCGAGGAATCGGCAATATACGGGTCAGCATGTTGGAACCACCCTCCCTCTGAGCGCGCCTCCAACTGGAATGATTCCGCCTTCCCAGGGGCCGGACCGATTGGTCCGTAGCTTAGGGTGTAGCCCCCCACTTTTCCCGGATTCGCATCAAGCGAACTGCATCCCTGCACGCCGGCAGTCGCGGCGAGGCTATCTGGATATCTGGATTCTTCCAATTTATATCTTTGCAGACACGCAAGGACATTGTTCATCACTTGGATGAGTTGAGTTTCGTCGAGCATTGAGTTGAACCGCTGCATCCTCCGGTTTTCGTCGTACCTATCGTGCGCCCAAATTCCCAGGACAATCAGAATGAACGCACCGGCCGTCTTCAGAATCGGATACAAGATGCGCTGCGCGAGGGATCCCTGGCCCACCGCGTTAGCCGCGAAAGCCACGTAAAGGTTCACAGGGATCAACCCAAAAAGACTGACTGCCTGCACCCATTTGCCTGGATAGTCGCTAAAGCCCAAACCGATGGCGTAAGCAAAAACAACGGGGGCGGAAAGCACTGTGTAGAGGAGTCCGAGCGCAAATGCGACCCTGGCCCAGAACTGCATTCGCTTGGTATCGGCCACAGAGATCAGCAGCATGAATAGGACTAACAGATAAGGAGCCTCCGCAACGCAGAACGCAATAATTGGAGGGTCCGATGTATGGGGAAGGCACAGTCCTGCAGCAAACAGAACTTCAACAACGATTCCAAAGGCGACCGGTCCGGCCGTCACTCGTCGCTGTATTTGCTTTTGGGACGATTGCACTAAGATTCCCGCCTTGGTTCTGTGTGCATGTAGCACTGCCCTGGAACCACTCTAAATCTCGCACAAATTCAACGCAATGAGTTGGCCTAAGTCCTGGTAAGTCGTCTAACCGCACAAGTGGTGGCCAATATCGCCAAATCGTCAACCATCAGAGTATTAAAGCTTGGTGAAGGAATTCCAGATGGCGCGGCCAAAGTCCATCAACGATGGAAATATGACGCGCTGGCGCTGTGCGTTCGGGGGCATGTCATCCGCAGAATTGCCTGCAGTAGGATGAGAGTGGAGAAACTGAAGCAAGTCGGCGGCGCGGACACGTGTGGCGACTCCTTCGACCATGATCGATCGGAAGCGGCGATCACGTCCAAGGAGAAGAACTGCAGGAACAGCAATCCCGTCTCTTTCGTTGGCGTTAAAGAGCCCCCAAGCACGGACCAATTGCCTTTGGGTATCACAAAGAATCGGAAACGGCAATTCGTACTGGCGTCGAACCCGATCAGATTGCTCAAGGGAATCCACGGCCACTGCGGCGATGCCAACACCGAGGCCGCGGAAAACATCGAAAAGGTCCCGGAATTCCGCCAACTGACGGAGGCAAAAAGGGCACCAATAGCCCCGATAAAAAATCAGCAGAAGCGAACCATCGGTCAGCAAGGAAGAGAGGGTGCGGGGTGTCCCAGTGGAATCGGAGAGAGTAAAATCCTCGGCCAGCTCACCGACCTGCGGGTTTTGGATTTCGTTCATGCGCATCCTGCTAGCGACTAGAGCGGAAGGTTCAGCCAGAACTTGTGATTCGGACCTCTTATCTGCGTCATCGTATGCTTTTGCTGCCCTCCACACAACGAATTTGCCAACCGAATAAATGCTGAGAGTACACGTTGTACCCAGCGCTCAGGCTCAGCAGCGGGGCCAAGAGGACTCCTTGCATCTCGGTACACGCGCGGCGGTGGACCAGGTCCTCTAGCGTTCCTCAAAACGCGGCGCACTAATCGTGGCGGGACGAGGTCCCTCCGCGCTGGCCGATGCTGATTGTTTTCCCGGAAGCAGCACAAGCAGCGCGATTCCAATGATTACAAAGATCACAATGTCCTGGGGACTATCACGTCTGTGCATCCCGCGCGCCGCGGCCTCCGCCGATTGGATTGACATCGTGAACGCGTGGGCAAGGCTCGACCAAGCCCCATAGGCGATCACCGAGCGATGCTTGGCCGGTTGCTTAACGGCCAGCAAGAGAAATACCCCAAGCACCGTGTTAAGGCTCAGGAACATCGGCAGGACGTCGTTATGCCCGTTAAGCCAGCTGGAGTGCCACAGAGCGTCGAACAGGAGGTAGCCCCAAAAGGAATAAAACAAGCCCACCACGGCCAAAACGACCTGCAAAGTGCGCTCACGCTTCATATCGTCCTCCGTTTTGGGCAGGTTCTGAGTTGCCCTCCCGCGCAGGTACCGTGATTCTCTTTCCCCATTATGAAGGGTGAATCTCCCCGACGCTTGGATATCTCGGTGTGGGCGCAGTGCTAGATTCAATGTTCCGGCTTCGGATGTTCCGCATCGGGCAAAGATGGGCGCTTCTTCAAGGTGGGGCATTTGACTACAATCGCTACCACAAAGTGCGCGAAGAGAACGGTTGGGCAGCGTGGCCAGTTTACTTAATGTGGTTCGCTTTGGCCTGCGGTATCGCGTTGTTGATTGCAGGATTTTTTACATATTTCGGCACTAGTCCAACGCAAAGTAGATAGCGAAGGTTCAGTACCCACTTCTCCGGTTACCGCGTTTACCAAGAGCTACCCACCCTACGTTGGTCTATCCTTGAAGGCTGGCGGGAGTATCCTGTTGGCGTTACCTCAGGGGCCGGGTTCAAGGGAACATTCGAACTGCGATGAGTTTCCCATACAGGAAAGTGGCAACGATGACTGTAGGCACAATAATGGCTGCGGCCTTTTTGGCTTCATGCTCGATAGTTACACGTCAAAAGAGCGACCAAGCCGAGAGCTCAGAGGAAGTTGCGAAACTCGAACTTATCGCCAGTGGGGACGGTAGCAACGACACCGAGAACGTCCAGTTGGGAGCAAGCGGCAAAGAACATCGGACAGCCGCATACATAAAGCTTGGCGCAATTGGCACGAAGGAGAGTCTGGCGGCGGCCAGACGAGTTGAGGCCAAATCGAAGACAATGCTTATGCTTCCGGCTACTGTACCACTCGGAGTGTGGCCGCATCCGATGTGGCATTTCGGCGACGCAGAAATCAAACCAATAGCATCGACGAAGGCACCAGACGGCACTAGCTACGCGATTGTGAGCGACGACCTACTTGGTGACGACACTGACCTTTTCTTGATTTCAACTAAGACTCCAGCTGACCGCACTTCGTGGACACGACCGATTCTGATTCCCAATAGAATTTATCGTGGGTTTCATCACCCAGAACTCGTCGAAAGTAAACCTGGAGAGTTGGTTTTCTCGTTTACTCAAGGGCCTCCAGGCCCTCGCAATATCATGGAGGGACAGCTATCTTCCCCTCAAGGATCTCCTCACCTTGGAAAGCAAACGTGGGTGCTCTCACTCCAGGTGCTATTGCAAGATTCTGATGGCGACGGTTGGACGGACATTGAAGAAGAGCGAATGGGCTTAGACCCAAAGAACCCGGACTCGGACGGCGATGGAGTTCCTGACGGTCAGGACACATGCCCCAACCACGCTCCGAAGAAAAATGAAAGTGAGGACGAAGAAGTACAGATTCTCCAAAAAGCTGTCTTCGCAGAATACGGATTGAGTAGGTCCAGGGCCTTGCTTTTGGTTGGGCCGGAATCAAAACGCTTTCAGGTCTGGGGATATCGTGGCCCCATCCTCTTTCTTGCCAGCCGTGGAACCTGGGGAAAGCAGCATCCCGAAGGAGGTATTTTTGTTTCCTGGAAGATTGCGAGCAAGACCGAACACGACGCGACAGTGTCGCTGTCTGATTATGAGGGCCCCCTTGCGGGTAGTGGTGTCGAACTTCACCTTCACAAGTACCGGAACGAATGGTTTGTGACCGAGAAAGGAAGTGGCTGGATTTCGCTACTCTTACCTACGATTTCCCGGCTCGCACAAATTAAGTCCTGATTTTTCGGGTGGTCTCAATGGGTCGACGCAACACTTTCTTGAAGTTTACTCGCAGGGGTCTGAAAACCTAAAGTTTGTCGTGGGCGTTGATTTAAGCGCAGCGCTACTTTGTTCAGATCCGACTGGGAATAGTCGGTTAGGTCTGTGTTCTTCGGGAAGTATTGTCGTAAGAGCCCGTTTGTGTTTTCGTTCGAGGCGCGTTGCCAGGGACTCTGCGGATCACAGAAGTAGACCTTCACATCCGTGGCCACCGTAAAGTTCTTGTGTTTGGCCATCTCCAATCCGCGGTCCCACGTCAGCGAGCGCCGCAGGGTAGCGGGAAGTTTACGAACGTGTTTACTCAATGCCCTCACAACCTCCGCCGTATCTCGGCTAGGTACCTTGATCAGCATGACAAAGCGCGAATGGCGTTCGACCAACGTCGCGATGTGGCTGTTGCCTGAGCCGCGGAGGAGATCGCCTTCCCAGTGACCGGGAATGGCGCGGTCCTCCACTTCAGCAGGCCTTTCCCTAATGGAGATGGCCTCCGGGATTTGACCGCGCCCGTCTTTAAAGATACGAGAGTGCTGCGACCGGCGTATGCGGCGCTTGGATCGCAAGTGCTCCAGTAGCTCCTTTTTCAGCGCTCCACGGGCTTGAATGAACAGGCTTCGGTAAATGGTTTCGTGGGACACACGCTTGCTCTCATCATCGGGATACTGGGTTTTCAGCCAGCCGGAAATCTGCCTCGGCGACCAGTCCAGAATCAGTTTACTCGCAACGATGTTCCGCAACTTCAGGTTGATGGAAAGAAGGCAGCGCTTGGGCCGCAAGGCCGACTCCCAGGCTTCGCCGTCCGCTTGACTGGCTCGATACGCAGGACGGCCACCATGCCGTGCGACCTCCCGGCTCACGGTCGATACCGCTCGCTCTAAACATTTGGCGATCTCACGGATCGACGAACCGGAAGCCAGCCCGCGAGAGATTTCCTCGCGCTCACGCAGCGTGAGCGCGAGGAGCGCACGCCGCGTACGGCGGGAGCAATCCCACCGTGACGCGACACCAGACAACGAATGGAGGAATGTTCTTTGCCAAAAGCGCGCCCGACTCATGCAGCGTCTGTCCCGCTTTCCAACGACGCCACACTTCGAGCTTCTGCTCCGCCGAAAGCCCAAACCGTCTCCCTTGTTTCATAAACACCACCTTTAAAAACAGCTTTATACCAGATGGTGTTGCATCGACCGTTTGAACCGGCACGGCAAACCGGACATCTGGGACCCAGTATCTACATGTCAGGTTTCGGCGTTAATCAGGCTTAGTTTTCTTTGATAAGGGTTTTCAGGAATGTCCTAAACTCGCTCACGACGCGGGAGGGCAATTCGTTGGCGGTCTTCTTGGGCAAAAGGTCATGGCCTGCGCCGTCCACTTCCAACATGGCATGTGAGCCATGGATCAGCTCCAGAGCGGATTTCATCTCAGCAGTCGTGCCGAATGGGTCGCGCGTGCCGTGAACGAAGAACGCGGGCGTGGTCAGCTTTGGAAAATGGCCGGTACGAAGTTGATACGGCTTACGCGGAGGATGAAGTGGGTAAGAGAGCAGCAGCAAACCGTCCGCCAGTTCGGGCTCTTCCGAAGCCAGCATGGTCGTCTGCCGTCCGCCGTAGGAATGGCCGCCCAAGAACACCTGAGTATTTTTCTGCTCTCGCATTATCGAAACGGCGCGCCGCAGCCCATCCCTGTCCCGGGCGGCGCTAGAGGGAGAAGGCGGTCCATGTGGGCGTTCGCGGCGGAATGGCAAGTCGAACCGCAAAACGGTGAAGCCCGACTCGGCAAGAGCATTGGACATTTCTACCAGCAGTTTCGATTGGCAGTCGGCGCCAGCACCATGTGTGAGTACAACGGCATTTCCAGTGGCCCGCGCAGGTACGTGTAGATAGCCATGAATGATGGGGTCACCGTTAAGATCGTCAAAAGGAATAGGCATGAAGCTGTAAATCGTGTGGATGTTCGAAGAGCGAGTGTATTCGCCAGCGGAAATTCCGTCAAATGTCCGGTAACGGCTCCCAGTACTTGACTTTACCGGTTACCGTGTTAATCACAACCTAACAAAACCATTCTTCTACTGCAGTTCGCACTCTGCTCTGGTTCGTTCAGCTGCTGACCCCATTGGTCACGTTAACCGGCAGTTGGTCCTAATGGCGATTTATACTGCCCGCCATTTCTCAGGTAACCGTTTACCAGGCGGTTGCGTTCGGAAAATCGGTTGGCCATGAGCCTAAGACTATTCTCTACACTGGGGACCGAGAGGCGAAGTAGGAAAAACGGGCACTATCTTGGACACAAGCAATCAACGAAATGCACCTTGGACACCGTTTCTTATGGGCGTATTGGCTGTCCTGTGCGGGCCATCAGGTTTCTTCGGACTGCTCTGGTTGGTTTACCAAATTTACGATGCCGAAACAAAGACCTCCTACAGCCAACCTTTCGCAATATTGCTGTTTTTCTTTTACCTTATCGTTTCTGGTTTTGGTGTCTATATATTGTTCATAGCATCCATTTTCTGGTGCGTCATTGTTAGTTCGGCCGCGCCGGTTCGGATTAGGGTGATTGCCACGGTCTTGATGGCGCTTGCAGTTGTAGGCACCTTTAAAGCTGCGTGGGTAATAGGGTTTCGACATTGAAGCGAAATGATTCTGATCGCGAAGCGGCGGTGAGTTACCGAGTAAAGCCAAGCGCTGAGAGCGGCAGTTTATGATTGCCAGTCTTTGGCAAAGGAAAAACGATCGATGAGCCGAAACGGCGTCTTACTTTTCTTCGCTATCTGCGGGGCGCTTGTGAGCGCTGTCGTATTCCTCATAGGGGCTCTCGTCATATACGGGGTTTTAGTAGATTTCGTGCATTTACAGCGATTCTCGCGTTTACACCCTACGCTTAATGTGGATCCAAAGTCTTCGGTTCTCAATCTGTCATTCGGCTACATCTGCCTGACGTTTTTGCTCTCGGTCATTTTTGGCACCACCGCAGTAGGTCTCTTGAAGGAGCGTAAATGGGCTGTACGAGCTGCCAGATTTGTAGTGCCATGCTTCTCTTGGGTGTTATTTCTCGCCGTCGCTTGGACCTATCACGGAGCGCAGCGTCTAAGCAGTGACGCCATGTTGGTCGTCGGTCCAGGACTGATTGAGGCAATTCTGGCTTTCTATGTGCTTCCTTGGTTCCTCGCGATTAGCACGTTGTGGCTCATCCTTCTCGCCCGAACCTCCAATGTTCCCGGCGCATCGGGCGGATGACAAGCGGACCGGAAGTTATCCAAAGTCAAAAGGCCCGTTGAGGACATTCTGGCTTGCCAAGTCCTGGTTAGTCGGCTAACCGGTAAAGTTCGTATCAGAATCCACATGGACGGTTTGCGCGTTTAATCAGGCTCTAGTCGGTTCTCCTCCGCCGACGAGCCCCTGCCAGGACCACTTCGGGATGTGCAAACCGTCCGGCACATCGTCTGCCGAACGGTGGTAACGAGACATAGTGGTCGTGGTAGCCCACGCGAAGTAATCGTGGAGCACACGCCGAAGTCGCTCGTCGCGGGCGAGGTCGACATCTTCTAGCGCCTGATCGAAGCAAGCGATCGCCCGCTGGTCCATCTCCTCGTGTGGCCCCTTGCCGCTGTGAATCCGCACAACTGAGGTTTCGGTGCCGTACCGGTCAGAGTATGTTGTTGGGCCACCGAGTGCTTCCGCCCAGTATGCGGCAAGGCGTTCAGTGTGCTGCGGGTTGTATCCATGGCTGAACGCATGGCTAACCACTTCGTCTTCCAGGACCCGCGTGTGCCACGCACTGGCCAACCTCAGCAGCCCGTCGCGACCACCTGCGGCTTCGTAAACCGTCTGCATGGTTCCAGGATTGTATTACACGGACATTCTTAGAACGAAATGCGCATTGCGGATGGCGATGTCAATTAGGGGCGACCTAGTACCCACATCTCCGGTTACCGCGGTAATCAGGCACGAACAGGCCGTGCCCTTGCTGCTATCATTTTAGACCTAAGGGAATCGAACGATGGAAACAGCCTGGCCCGTGCTTATCGTGGTGGTGGTTCTTGCGGGAGCATTGCTGTTCACCCCGTATGAGGCTTTCCTCGAAGGCACAATAGCGGCCGTCATGGTGACGGCGGTATTGGCAGGTTTTTTGATGCATCCGCGCAGGGACGTTTTCTACGTACGTACGGCCCTACCAGTGATGGACCCCGGCCGAAATAAGTTTTTGGAACAGGACCTTCTGGCCGTGAGAGTTGAGCTTGTGAGGTTATGGCTGTTGTTTGTGCCGACAGTTCTCGCCGTAGCTTCTCTTGTGTTTCTCGCGGCTGGTGGTCCCATGCAGTTTAGTTTTTTGAACTGGCTTTTTTCATCAAGGTATGCGCCCATTGCGATTCTCATCTTGCAGTATCTGCCGCTTTTGGTACTTCTCCTAACCGCTGCATGGATTTCCGAGAGGAGGGTATTGCGAGATGCGGAGGCATGCAGCGCAAGGTCCTATTCGATTTCTCAGGCGCAAGTCGGGCGGGCCGGGCGAGTTTCGTACCTCTTTATGGGAGAACACGGAGAATATTACGGCGGCTACTGTTACTGCTTGTATCTCGGGCTGGTCCAACCCCCTGAACTCGGGACGATTGTTTTTCACAACATCCAAAAACCAGAATTAAACAAAATCGCAATGGGCTTTCTATTTCATCGTTTGGTAGTTTTAGGGCGCGGCGTAACTGACTTAGACAAGCAAACGACTGCCGCTAAAACCGCCTTAGCAGAGACCACATCCCTGTCCTAGCGCCAAGTTGCGGAACGTCGCTACGCGAAAAAGATTCTCAACTCCTGATAGCCGGCAAACCGGACAAGTTCGTTCCAGTACCCACATGGACGGTTAGGGCGTTAATCAGGACTTGACAACCTTAGCAACCACGCTGCACGGTGGCGTGACAGACTTACCTATTCTGCGCTGGGTGGCCGTGCGGCGCGGAAGACGAGGAAGAATCCAAGCGCAAAGCCAGCGAAAGCCGCTAGTGGCAACGGGAGCCAAGGGTGGAAACCTTGGTTTTGTACTGACCAGGTTTTCCCTGCCGCCGCACCAGCGGAAATCAGCCCACCGACTATCGCGATGATGAATCGCCGTCGCTTCCGCATCCGGTCTAAGCCCATGGAATCCAATGTGGTGTTACCTCCGCTTGCGTGTCATTCGTCCTTGGATTTCATCACCCAGTGATACTCACAGAAAGCCAAGGCCAAAAGGACACCGCCAAGACAAACCAGGAAGAGGGAGGGTCTTCGGCCCGAAGTAATAAACCAAGTGGGAAGACGGGGCCTGACTGCCGGAGCCTCGGTCGTAATGCCGTAAACAATCACCAGCGCAAGACAATGTCCTAGCAGGACCTTTCCATGAATCAGTCGATCCCAGGGAACGAGATTGAGAAAACGATCTGACGCGATGTAAGGAATTAAAAAGGTGTATGCCACCATCGCTAAGATTTGGATTCCACCTGGCCTGTCCGCGAGGGCTATTGCGAGGACACCGCCAACGCCCAAGAAGGCGATGGTAATGAGGACTACCATGCCGTAGTTTCTCTTATTGGGGTCCGATGGGCTGGAGCCCGACTCGGGACGAAGGGTTCGCGCATTCATTATTTATAGTTTATTTCATCAGTTCGATCCGCAAGATTGCCCGTCGTGTGGAGTTTCCGAAGTCTAACTCCCGTGTAGTCGGCAAACCGGACAAGTCCGTCCCAGTACCCACATGGACGGTTACGGCGTTTATCAGGAGTTTGAGCCCAAGTGCCTCGTGGGAACGAGCGTCGCGTGTTCGTCAGTGTGTGGCGGGGTTCTTCGTTGCCGCAAGTAGTCTGAAGTTGCTGTCGAGTAAAACCGTCGCGCGGTTCGGCTCATCCGCGCCCTTGATTTCCAGTTCCCAATTTGAATCTACTTTCTTCGCGCTGATGAGTGACTCGTAGGTGTACGGCCGGGCGTCAAATTCCAGCCTTTTTGGCCGGAAGAAATCATAACCTAGCTGCTGATACAGCAGAATCTCAGTAAACAACTTTGCTGACTTCGTTTCGCTTCCATCCTGCCAATGTTTCGCCACGTACGACCATGCTTTTTCTCGTGTTTCGAATTTTAGGTTGCAGTGAAAAACTCCGACCCTTCCGTCCGAAGCCCAAAAATCTGCCCACTCCCCATCCTTCAACAACAAGATGTGATGATAGGGCAATTCACACGATGCTCCCGGCTTTGGAGGATTCTCCTTCGGCTCGTTGGCATATCCATGCTCAGACATGCCGCCGGTGTTCCACGAGAGAAACTCTCCCGAACCGGGCTTGTAGTACCCATACACTTTCACGTAAAGAGGCTGCCCCTTCCATTCGGTCCCCAACACACGCTTCCACAGCTCATAAGTAGTTCCGTCTGTTAACGTGGCGCTGCACATGCGGTCTGCATGGCGGAGATACCCTACCTTCGACGATTGCGCGCTCAGCGGCATCGCCATCAACATTACCGGGGTCAGTAGCATACATGGGATTCGCATCTGCCACCTCTGCTGGATGAACTCCTACGGAGAAGAACACGCGAGCTGGATAATATTAGAACGATTTCACCTTATAATTCTTGCAGGGCTACGCAGGGGATTACCGCAAACTCGCCTAGCTCCCGATTAGTCGGCAAACCGGCCAAGTCCGTTCCAGTACCCACATGGACGGTTACGGCGTTTACTAGGCACTAGGTCCACGGATTGATGCTAAGCTCCAGATTCAAAAGTCGTAGAGGAATGTTGGACGAAATGAAAGCGTGGAACTGGGTCTTCCCAACTGGCGCAATCCTGACTGTTGGAGGAGTGTTTCTGTACGCCCTTGTGGAACATCTCAGCTTCGGGAGCACGGAAGGTTTGGGGTATGCGATCTTGTCCCAGTCATTTTTCCCCGCGCTGCTTTTGGGCACTGTGTTGGCAATCGTGGGCTCATTTATAGACAGGAAGCGCTTGCTAGTTGCCGAGACAAGAACAAGAGGAGTACTTTGCTGGGCCGCTAGCGGTGTCTCTTTCCTTTTGCTAGTTACCACTGGCAACGTCCATGGTTGGACATTCACGTTTATTTTTCCTGCGTTTGTTGGCTTCGTCGCCGGTTCGATTTTTCTGTCGAAACTGACCCCGCATGTCTCGGGTACGTAGCTCACTCTTTTCTCAACTCCTGATTTGTCGGCTAACCGGAGAAGTGGAGGCTAGTACCCACATGGACGGTTACCGCGTTAATCAGGAATTGGGTAACTGCTTGGGTAGGTGTGACCGAATAAAGACGCACGACAAGTTCCCCGGCAGTGCAGAATGGTGCAGAGTCTTGGGAACTTCCTACATGAGAAAAACTTTCTTGTGGTTTTCCCTAGTGGGGATGGCGATAGCCGGCATTCTCGTGCAGTACGCTTATTATTACAACAATCACCGAGACGCGCCACGTCTGGGCGATTATGCATACCTCGTGATTTGTCCACCATCGATTCTCCTGATGGCGACCGAGAGCGGGTCCACTTCAGGACAGGTGCTAGGTATCTCGCTAGTGGTTATTCTGAACGGATTGTTATATGGCATGGTCGCGATGGTATTTCGCAGACTGCTCAGACTGCTTACTTGACCTTGGTCAACCTATCGGCTAAGTTCTGATTAGTCGGCAAACCGGACATCTCTAACAATGCCGGCCCCGTCAAATCCTTTTTGAACAGACTTCTCCTTCCACTTCCGGGAGTGGTCTTGTTAGCTTTCGTTGGCTCTGCATCGACGACCACGGCTCGTTTGCAATCTCTCGGCCGGTTTCGGCCGACCTAAACATCTCTTCGATCAAATCTTCGACCAAGATTACTTCTTCGGACTCCCTTTAGGGGAGCGGGACGCCCAATCAAGTGGACGGCGCTCTAGTTCACGCCATGTCCGGTACCGGGCTGTCCCACGTACGAACCGAACTCGAACGACGGCGAATAGGCAGAACCATTCCGCCACATCCAGTACAACCGAACCGCCAGACGACGTCCCATCGCGACCTTGGCAATGCTCCTGTGTCGCCGCATCGCCAGGTGAATGTAGCGGCGTCTCCACTCCGGATTGATGCGGGTTGCCGCCTGTGCCGCTTCCACCAGCAGGAATCGCAACAACGAATTCCCCTGCTTGCTGATGTGTCCCAGCCGTTGCTTGCCGGCGCTGGAGTCCTCACTCGGAACCATGCCCACGTACGTGCCGATCTGCTTGCCACGGTGAAACCGCGCGGGCGTTCCGATGATCAACACGTAAGCGAGTGCCGTTAGCGGACCAACACCAGGATGCGTCATCAGTCGCAAAACCTCGGGGCGCTTCCTGGCTTCCTGCTCGGCAGCTCTCGTTAGTTCTTCGATAGTCGGGTTCATCCGGTCCAGCAACTCCAACAACTCTTGCCGCCGACGGCTGGCCCAGGGAGCCAGAGCTAACTTCTCCAACTCTGCTCGTCCCAACTCGCTCCACAACTTCGCCTTCCAGCGCCTGCCTTCGTTCATCGCCAACGCCTGCAGCTGATTCATGATCCGCGTGCGCATCTGCACCAACCGATGACGGTGCCACAGCAGTTGTCGCAGATCCCGATTCTCCGGACTCGGCACCCAGATCCGCGGAAAGTTATCTTCCCGCATCAACCGGAGCAGAAGTTGGGCATCCTTGCGGTCGGTCTTCTGCTTCTTCACCCGCTTGGCCTTGATCTCGGCGGGATCACCGATCCAAAGCTCGCAACCAAGTTCTGCCAGCAGTCGCTCGAACCAGCGTGAATATCCGGTAGCCTCCATGCCTACCCGCACGCAGCTTCCTCGCTGCCGCAGTTCTCGATAGAACCGCTCTGCTTCACCATCGCTGTGATTCAACTGCCGTTCACCGCACTCACCTGTCTCTTCCTCAAAAAATGCAATCTGCTGAAAGCTCGGGTGGTAATCTACGCCTATTAACAACATGTTCGGCTCCTTTCTCCCGAGCCTCTGGTCGTCAAGCAACCAAAGTTTACTCGGGTCGAGGAGCCGACATTGTTATGCAATCAAGTGGAGGCTAGTACTATATGGACGGTCTGCGCGTTTACAGGGACCTGAGGTCGTTCCTGGGATCGTTGCTGTTGCCATACGGCTTTATTTAGTGGAACGCAAGAGTGCCATCGGACCAATAGGGCACTTCGATTGGGACGGTCCGCAGCGGCGGCAGGTCTTTGTTCAGTGGACTATCCGGTTTGTCAGGGTCCGGGAACCACATAGACGTGGAAGAAATGGGTGAGTTCGGATCATTGGCGTCCAATTCGGCAGGATCTTTCATCGGCAAGAAAAACATCACGTGGCATAAATTGTGTGAATGGCCCAAATGGGTAAGGTATGCATGCTTGGACATCATATAGCTCATTGCCCCCGGCTCCACCGGCGGAATCTCCTTCTTCGCATACGCCTCTTGAATACCCGCGATGCGCTCTTTTACAGAGGTCACTCCAGCCAGCGTCATTTGCGTCAGCTTGCGATAAATCGGAAGGATCGATCGCACAGCTGCTGGATTGAGGCAAATCGCCCCTCTCTGCTTCGGACTCCAGACGTCATAAAAGTCAATGCTAGCCGTCCATGACGGCCCCGCCATGCACACAAAACCGTTCGTACCTTTGACCGCTGTTTCCCAGCCTTTGGGCGTCAGCACCAAAACAGACGCATCCTTTGAAATGCCCTCCGGAGCGGCGCTTCGCGCCAGAGCGATTGCCGCATTCCGGTCCATTAAATACTGCGAAAGTGGCAGCATCTTCGGATAGGGCCTCTCTGCCTCCTGTGCCCGCGTGCTCGCAGTCATGCTCAGCAAACTCACGAGCGCAAGCGCTCCCACTGCAACTCTGGCTGCAATCTTTTCGATCTTTGCAAATCGCATCATGCTCCTTTTCGTTTCCTTCCTGCCGAAGATGTGTCCGCAACTGCTCAAGGCTCGAAGCTTAGCTTGCTCATGGCTGGCGATTCCACTGTTCAGCCCATGTGGACGCGTCGATGCCGCTGCCATGTGGTTCGGCACGTTGGTGAAGTCAAAATACACCGCCCCGCGGACGCTACTGCTGCTGAGACGCGTTGCAACCGAAGGTCCAAACTCAAACCCTGTCATTTGCAGTGGCTTAGGGCAGCATTGATCCGCCGGAATTATGGGTTTCTGGATGACTCTTGGGAGAATAGTGTGTACACGTCAGTTCTTACATCTCTGGGTAATCGTCTGCCAACGACTTTCAGATTCGGGAGTGGTTCTGTAGCCAGTCGTAGCCTTGCCGCCAAATGAAGAGCTTCTCCCTGAAGTTCGGGTCATTCGGAGCATGCGACGGCACAGTAATGCCCGACCACGCGCCACTCAAAACTCCGGCAAGGTCCCGGTTAGTCGGCAAGCCGGACGAGTCCCGTACCATTACCCTTCAATCGTTAAATGAAGGTTACTGAAGTTTGCGGAAGAAGAAAGCCCCAGGACCACTCGCCACCTGGGGCTTTGTCAATCGAACGAGACTCTGTCCCCGAGTGCCCTTCCCGTTCGAGTATCTTACTCTATGCATATCTTAATTTCGCAAACCTAGGCCTGTCGTTGCCCGAGAGCAATCACAAAGTTGTCGCAAAGCAATTCTGCGCAGGCGGCCGGAGTCTGGCGTACCCCCAAAAGGGTGATTGTTTTCGGGCATGATCGACCGTGCCAAATCTTGTGGTTGAGATTTGGCATTTTAGGCATCACGATTCGGCTTCGCATCCTTACCATTGCGAATCGCACTCGGCCATGGATTTGGTATCAAGCATTTTCGCGCTAACTCCCGATTAGTCGGGTTACCAGTCAAGTTCCGTACCATCAGTTCGTTTGTCGAGTTAGCGCGTCAACCAGGACTTTGTCCCCTCCCGGACTTCACGGCAAGATTGCCGTTCCAAATTTGCGGCGAATTGCGCATCATGGTGGCTGCCCGGTCCCAGGAAGGAACTGGGATGAAAAGAATCGCTTTGCTGGTACCGCTGGTTCTAGTGTTTGCGGCAGGTCATGCCGCGGCTCAGGATGTAACCTACAACTTCGACCGAGACACGGATTTCTCCAAATTCAAGAGCTATAAGTGGGTAGACATCAAGAGCGTCCAGCAGGTCGACTACATCACTTCGCGTGAAATCGCCTCCGTGATTGACGCCGAGCTGGCCAAAAAAGGCCTTCTCAAAACGGATTCGGACCACGCCGACCTTTACATCGGTTACCAGACGGCCCTCAGCAGACAGACACCGTGGATGGCGTATCACGACGGCTGGGGCTACGGCCCGGGGTGGGGCGGTGGATTGGCCGCGCTTTCCGAGGCGTCCATCCACGCCGGGCAGCTTGACGTGGACATATATGCGGCGGCAGAAAAGAAACTGGTGTGGCGCGGCGCCGTGTCGAACGCGGTCGAGCTCAAACTAAATCTCGACAGAAGTGAAAAGAAGATCCAGAAGTCCGTGGAGAAGCTGCTGAAGAATTATCCGCCGAAGAAACAGTAAGAACGCGAATCGGAAACATGGGCCTCGGACAACCGCCAACCGTGTAATCGGAAGGGTCCATACTGCACCCACTTTTCGGGGAAGCGCGTTAATCGGAAGCTGGGCCGAAAAAACAAGCCCACTGGTTGTAAACTCGGGGCCATCATGCATCCCATCACAATCGGCGCGTTGTTCGCTCTCCAGTGTTTCCATGTGCTGTTCCTGGCCTTGCACGACTGGATTCCGCTGGGATCGCTCAACGACGTCAAAGCCGTACGCGTGGCGAATCCCGTTCGCAAATTGATCAGTGGAACGCTGATCAGCCTCACTCCCTTTGCGATTGGACTCTATGGCAGTGCTCTTCACCTTGACGGAGCCTACCCGTCGTGGTTGGTCTGGTGGCTCTGGATCAGCTATAGCCTTTTATTCCTCGGTGAGCTGCAGGCCTGGTGGGTTCCATACCTGTTTCGCTCCGAGCCAACTAGGGCAGCGCGCTACGAATCGATGTTCGGAGCAACGCACGCTTTCCTGCCCGAGCGCAACGGCATTCGACCGAATACTCTGCACGTGATCCTTCACCTGGCAACCCTCGCCACGTTGTTTGTTTTAGCTGCGCTCGCGGTAGCACGGGGGTGAGGTAGCCCCTAAGTATTGCGTCGACCCACTGGGACCAGCGCCTTAATGTGGTCCGAGTATCAGAGACACGAGCTGGGTGCCTTGCATCGATCCGCCATTCCCCAAATTGATTCGGGGCAGCTGGTTTTGCTAAGGTCGTCGTCATGTCCGAGCATTCCACAGAGCAGATACGCGAAATGCTCGACTCCCTTTATCGCGTGGATTCGAGACGGATCCTGGCAACCCTGATCCGCTTGCTCGGTGATTTTGATCTCGCCGAGGAGGCCATGCACGAGGCCTTTGCCGCTGCTGTGAGCCTATGGCCGAAGAATGGAATACCCGGCAACCCGCGACCATGGTTGATTTCGACGGCCCGATTCAAAGCCATTGACACTTTGCGGCGAAGGGCAAGATTTGATGCGTCTCAAGACGAGCTCGTGCGATATCTCGAGGCACAAGGGAGTTCGGGAGAAAGGTCCAATGAAGAGGAAAGCCTTGAGGATGATCGGCTGCGCCTGATTTTTACATGCTGTCATCCATCTTTAGCGCCAGAAGCGCACGTTGCGCTCACGTTGCGTGAAGTTTGCGGCCTGACAACTGAGGAGATTGCCCGGGCATTTCTGGTTACGCCGGCAACGCTGGCCCAGCGCATTGTGCGCGCCAAGGCAAAGATTCGAGAGACGCGGATTCCCTACGAGGTGCCGACGCCGCAGGAATTGCCGGAGCGATTGGACGCGGTGCTTCAGGTCGTCTATCTGGTCTTTAACGAAGGTTATTCGGCTGCGGCGGGAACACGGGTGACGCGGGCCGAGCTAACCGGCGAGGCGATTCGACTGGGTCGCTTGCTGGCCGAACTCCAGCCTGAGCCGGAAGTCATGGGGCTGCTTGCCCTGATGTTGCTGCAGGAATCCCGTCGGGCCGCGAGAACATCGCCGACTGGAGAGCTGATTTTGCTGGAGAACCAGGATCGCTCGCTTTGGAACCGGGGACAGATCGCGGAGGGAGTGGCATTGCTGGGGGAAGCCCTGAAGTCCCGCCGCTTCGGCGCCTACACGCTGCAAGCTGCGATTGCGGCCGCTCATGCGCAGGCGGAATCCGTCGCGGCGACCGACTGGGGGCAGATTGTTGCGATTTACGACCAGTTGGTACGAATTCAGCCTTCGCCCGTCGTAGAGCTAAATCGTGCCGTGGCCATTGCCATGCGCGACGGTCCAGAGGCCGGTCTGGCGCAGATTGACGCGGTGCTGGAACAGGGCCATCTGACGAACTACTATTTGGCGCATTCCGCCCAGGCAGATATGTACCGCAGACTCGGCAGGACGACTGAAGCCCGGTCCGCTTATGAGAAAGCTCTCGCCCTGACCCAACAGGAGCCCGAGCGGCAATTCCTGCAAGAGCGGATTCGGCAGCTGAAATAAAAATTGGGATAGCTGTCGATTTTCGGCCTGGCGAACGACTATATGGTGAAGGCAGAATAGCAGGACCGCCAGAAAGTGTTTCCTGGGCGATAGGCTACGCGAAAAATTCGCAAATCGCGTGTCGATTCCCGGCCACCCAGTTCGACGCGTAAGTGGAGCGGCTCCGCGCAACCGGGCACAAGCAGGATTCCGTGCCCAGTGCGGCCTAAGTTCCTATATATAAGGTAGCGGCCCCTGAAACGGCGTCCGCTCAACGCTCAAGGAGAACCCAATGCGCTTCATGATGATCCAGTATCCGAAAGTATACGAAAACGCAAAACCCGGCTGGGTGCCGGACTTCAAAGAGATGGAGGAAATGGGCAAGTACAACGAGGAACTGGGGAAAGCCGGCGTGCTGCTCGCGCTCGACGGGCTGACTCCGCCCGCGACGATGAGCGCGCGCGTCACCTTCAAAGACGGCAAGCCGAAAGTCACCGACGGCCCCTTTCCCGAAACGAAGGAAGTGATCGGCGGCTACTGGATCATCCAGGTGAAGTCGCGCGAAGAGGCGCTCGAATGGGCCTCTCGCATCCCCGCCAAGGATAACGAAATGGTGGTCGAAGTGCGCCGGATGTTTGATCTGACCGACTTCGATCCCGAAACCCAAAAGGAGATCCAAAAGAGGTTCGGCGACGACGTTGCGGCTGAAATGCGCCAGTAATAGCTTCGTAGCTCGCTAAGACTCACCTGCGAATACTTGGCAATACCTGTCGAATTCGTGGTGTGTGGTCATTGCATCATTGAGGTGAAATCCAACGAAGTAGCGATCCAATGGGCTGACTTGGCCCGCTCTCAGGAGGAACGATGCTAAAAAAGAAAGTTGGCGCAATCGCAATCAAGAGCTTCGCACTGCTAGCTGTGCTCGGTGCGGCGTACCAGGCGATGGCCCAGGATGCCACGACACCTTATCCGAAGATGGCCCCGATCGAACAGTACCTCATGACGGATCGGGATGCGGAAATAGCCCTGGCGCGAGGTGCAGCACCGGAGTCCATCTCACGCGATGCAGAGGTACTGGTTCTCGGACGCCATGGGTTCGAGACTGCGGTCAAGGGCAAGAACGGTTTCGTGTGTATCGTGGGACGTTCGTGGACCTCCGCAGCTGATGCTGACTTTGGGGATCCGAAAGTGCGGGTCCCGATGTGTGTGAATGCAGCCGCCGCGCACTCCTACCTTCTACGAATCACAAGAATTACCGAGCTGGCTTTGGCGGGACATACGCTAGCTCAGGTGAACGCGGCCATCGCCGCTGCCATCGACAAAAAAGAACTGCCGCCGATGGAACCCGGGGCGATGTGCTACATGATGTCGAAGGAAGGATACGGCGGCGCGACCATCCCCCACTGGCCTTCCCACCTCATGTTTTTTTATTCGGACCTCGACCCCGCAATCTGGGGAGCGAATCTGCCGGGTTCTCCTGTCTTGGGTGTGGCCGACGCCGAGGAGCACCTGACGCAGTTCGTGGTGGTAGTGCAACATTGGTCAGACGGAACGGAATATCGCGAAGGCTCCGTCGCCGATCATCATCATTAGCACCTGCACGCCCACCAGACATTGGCGGGCAGGGTTCCCATGGGTAAGAGGAAATCTTTTTGAAGGATTTGTCGAACTCCAGTCCCCGATTCGACTATCTAGTGAAGGCGGGGCAACCGCCCGGCTCGTAGGCAGTTAAAGGAAAAGGAGAATTCATGGCGCAGTATTTGGTTGCGATTCACCACCCCGACAAGTTCGACTCGTCCACCGTAACGCAAGAGACGATGCGCGATATCAGCGCGCTCAACAAGGAAATGACGGCGGCCGGCGTCAAGTTCTTCGCCGGCGGCCTGCAGTCGGAAACCAAGGCGAAGTCGCTGCGGGCGCAGCCCAATGGTCAGGTGACTATCACGGACGGGCCGTATCTGGAAACCAAGGAGCACGTGGGGGGCTTTTGGATCCTGGAAGTAGCTAACCTGGACGATGCACTTTCATGGGGCCGCAAGGCTGTCGTCGCCTGCCGTGCGCCGGTCGAGGTACGCCCATTTTTTGAGATGCCCCCCGCAAAATGAGCAATCAACTCACTCGTCGCGACTTCGCTATCCGCACCGCCGGCTTCGGTCTGGCTTTGGGACTCACGCCTGCAGTTACGCTGGCGGAGGCTCAGCAAGCCTCGCGCTCAGAAACTTCGCCGGCGATTGCGGACCCTTATTCCCTTGTCGATCCGGAATTTCTTCCTGTGCTCAAGCAGTTCCCCGCCGTTGACCTCTCAATGGAGATGGTCGTCAAGTTCCGGCAAATGCCCGGCATGCCCCCATTACCTGCTCCCGCGCCGCAGCCCGTGGAGCGGCATATCCCCGGGCCGACAGGAGCACCCGAGGTTCGTCTGTGGGTCGTTGATCCCGCGCCGGCGGAGAAGGGCAAGCCGGTGTTGCTTCACATGCATGGCGGCGGCTTCATGATGACAGACCCTTTCTTGATGCCGCATCTGCAAGGGATCGCGACGGATTGCCATTGCGTCGTCGTCTCGGTTGACTACCGGCTGGCTCCGGAGACGCGCTATCCCGGATCGCTTGAGGACAATTACGCCGCGCTGAAATGGGTTCACGCCCATGCAGCGGAGCTCGGCATTGATCGCTCCAGAATTGCCGTGGGCGGCGAGAGCGCCGGCGGCACCCACGCAGCGAGCCTTGCGATTCACGCGCGCGACCGCAAGGAAGTTCCTATCGTTTTCCAGTTGCTCATCTACCCCGCGCTGGACGACCGAACAGGTAGCACCCGCCAAGCGCCGCCCGGCAGTGGCCAATTTATGTGGAATGCAGGCGCCAATCGCCTTGCCTGGAGCTCGCTGCTCGGAGTTCCAGCGGGTTCGTCCAAGGCGCCGGCGACTGCCGTACCCGCCCGCGTTGCCAGCGTCGCCGGCCTACCGCCTGCCTGGATCGGCGTCGGCGCGATTGACCTGTTCGCCGAAGAAGACATGGAGTATGCGCTCCGGCTCGTCCATGCGGGCGTCGCAACGGAACTCCTGGTCGTGCGTGGTGCCTTCCACGGATTCGATCTCCTCGTGCCGGACGCCGAAGCCTCGAAGCAATTCAGCGCGAGCTGGAAGTCTGCGCTGCGCAAGGCATTCGCCACTGGCAAAGCTGTTTAGCAGAGAAGCTGAAAGCGCCGTCCCCAGGTTTCCGTGTACCGGGACCATGGGCGCATAGGCCTAAGCCGACGTCAGAGAGCTTGGGAAAAAGGGAGGACTCAAATGAGAAAGCTGATCTTCGCGATCAACACGACCCTGGATGGCTGCGTAGACCACACCAAACAATTTGTCGATGAAGAAAAACTTGAATATTTTACTCACCTCATGCGAGAGGTTGACCTGCAGATCTTCGGGCGTAAAACCTTTCAATTGATGGTTCCCTATTGGCCTGATGTCCTCAAAAACCCGTCTGAGACAAAAGCAGAGCACGAATTTGCTCGAGCCTTCGACTCCACTAACAAACTTGTTTTTTCACGATCATTGGACGGCGCTGAATACAAAAATACGAGAATTGTTCGTACGAATCTTCGCGACGAAATACTTAAACTGAAGCAAGAACGGGGCAAACATATTTTGGTCGGTGGTGTAGACATTCCTTCACAGCTCATGGAGCTTGGCCTGATTGACGAATATCGTTTTGTCGTTGGGCCAGCCCTTGCCGGAGCTGGGAGACGGCTGTTGGAAGGTATTAGCCTGCCGGAGAAATTGCAATTAACACTTGTTGAGTCCAAGACTTTTAAATCAGGATGCGTTGCGCTTCGTTACCTGAAACAGTGACAGAAAAGCCTGTTACAGGTGCACTGCTGGCTCAAACCAGTGGAGAGGAACGAGGGGAAGAACAATGAAATACATCTGTTTTGGCTACTACGACAAAGGCAAATTCGATGGCATGACTGAGAGCGAGCGAAACGCCATGTTCGATTCATGCCTTGAATATGACGACCATCTTCGCGCCAACGGACAGTGGAGTGGCGGCGAAGCGCTTCAGGGCCCGGAGACTGCTTTGACCCTCTCTTGGAAGAACGGCAAAGTGGCAACGACCGACGGCCCCTTTACCGAAACCAAAGAACAACTCGGCGGCATTCTCGTGCTCGAGGCAAGGGACATGAATCATGCTGTACAGCTCATCGGCCAGCATCCGGCTCTGACGTATGGCAACATTTTCGAGATTCGGCCAGCGGGGGACATGAATGAAGTCATGAGGGCAAGCGAGCAGCGGCGGCGAAAGGATACCTCGCGATGAGGGCGGCCACGAGCGAAAGCACGAGAGAAAGAATGATCAGTGTCACGGCCTTAGTTCTACTAATAAGCATCGGTTCGCTTGTGCCGAACGTGGCGGCACAGGCGGATAAATATCCGAAAATAGCGCCTGTCGACCAATACTTGATGGAAAGGAATGCTGAGATTCTGCTGGCACGGAGCGCCGCTCCCGATTCCATATCCAGCGACGCGACGGTCTTGATCTTGGGACGGCAAGGCTACGAGACAGCCGTCGAAGGCAGGAACGGGTGGGTCTGTTTAGTGGAAAGAAGTTGGTTGGGAATGTTTGACTGGCCCGAGTTCTGGAACCCGAAGGTGAGGGCCGCTGATTGTCTGAACCCACAAGCAGCACGTTCGATATTGCCGATCGCTGCTCTGCGCGCCAGGATGGTGATGGCCGGCCGTTCCAAGGCGGAGATCGTGTCGGCAATCAAAGCGGCGTTTCAGAATAACCAACTGCCGAACCTCGAGAGCGGCGCTATGGCATACATGATGTCGAAATCGTCGTATCTGACCGACGAAGGGGGCCACAACGTACCTCATCTAATGTTCTTTACTCCCGTCAAGGACAGCAAAGATTGGGGTTCTGGCGCAGTGGGCTCTCCGGTAATGTCCAGTCCCTATTGGTTCATCTCGCCGAAGGAACAATCCCAAATAAACGGGCTGCCTCCGATTCTTGTGTTCCTGGTCATGGTTGCAAATTGGTCCGACGGAACGGCCGCACACGCTTCATCCGCGTAAGAGGTGGGACATCGGGGACTCGGCAATGTCGCGTTCACTTATTTCACCTAAAGTACCGACGTCGCGTCCATTGCCAAGTCCCCACACTAGGCAGAATTCCCCTCACTGACAGTTGGGCAGAGGGTTCAGGGCATCTTCTGAGCCGCACTCGTGCACCGCTGGGGGCATGTAATGTCTTACAATCCACAGCCCTTGGTCGTTGACCAGATACACCAGATCGTGAGCACCGTCCGCATACACGCTCGTAACTCCCCTAATCGTTTTCACGCTCGTCACATTCTTCGGATCGGACATATCCAGAAACTGCACCGTCTCCGTCGGCAATGGCTCGGTACCCAGCAACGCGTTCGCCGGACTATGCTCGGGGATAAAAGCAATGCCCAGGACAGAACCATCCGCCGGTGGCTGCAACTCGCTCCCAGCCGGTTCTTGCAAGACATCACGGCTCAGCAACACCGGCTTGCCCGGGTTGGTTACATCTACCACGGCAAAGGACTCCTTCGTGGGTCGATGGAGATAAAGGTAGACTTTGCTGTTGTCTAGAGTTTCTACGAACATTTGATTGACGTGCATTCCGTCCAGTGGCAAATGCGCCACGTCGTCCACATGTTCCTTCGGCGACTCGCTCGTCGCTGTCCGGGCTGCCGCCCTGGGCGCGCCCGCCGCCAGAATTCCGATTGCCGCAACACTCGCCAACTTGAAAATCTTGTTTAACATTTTGCATCCTCGCCTTCTCGCTGCATCGCTGTGCACATGCTAGTAAGAGGCAAGGCAAGGGCCACACATGACCGCTGCACTTAAATAGTGTGACTCATTGATTTACAGTGAGTTCCGCAAAAGCAGATGGGAATGTCAGGGACCAGTCTCGAGGGCTCACGAGTGTCATGACATGTTAAAGAGCCTTTCGACAGTCGGATTACCGGACAAACTGATTCTCGTACTCAATGTTCCCAACAACCCCGCTTGATGAGCATCATTGGCAGAGGGACTCCCCCTCTCTTTTTGATTGCCGATATCCAACTACTGATTAGGCTTGCGGTGTCGCTGGCGGAGGGCTTCGAAGAGGACTACGCCGGTTGCTACGCTTACATTCAGCGATTTTACGGGGCCGGTGGTGGGCAGCGACACCAGAAAGTCGCAGCGCTTGCGGGTTAGTTCGTGGAGGCCGTTACCTTCGCCTCCCATTACGATGCCAGTGGGCGTGGTGTAGTCGATGTCGGTATAGCTTTTCTCGGCGGTTTCATCCAGGCCTACGAGCCAGTAGCCTGCTTCCTTCAAATCTTCCATCGCGCGAACGAGATTCGTCACTTTCGCGACAGGCAGATGCGCCAACGCGCCCGCCGAAGCGCGCGCCACTGTGTCTGTTAGTCCCGCGGCGCGGCGTTCGGGGATGACGATGCCATGGGCGCCGGCGGCTAGCGCAGTGCGGATGATGGCGCCTAAGTTGTGGGGATCTTCGACGCCGTCGAGAAGGACGATCAGGCCGATCTGGCCTTTGGACTTGTTGGCATGCTCGAGGAGGCTTTCGAGCGTGGCCGGGGGGCGGGCAGCGGCGATGGCCACGACGCCCTGGTGATCGCGGGATTTGGCGAGGCGATCGAGCTGGCTGCGGTCCTCGAAGCGGACGGGGATGTTTTGCGCGCGCGCGAGCTGGACAATTTCCTCGACGCGCGTGTCCTGGCGGCCCTTGGCGATGAGGATGCGGTCGAAGGCGCTGCCGGCTTCGAGGGCTTCGCGAATGGCGTGAATGCCGGTGAGACGATCCATGGGGAACAAGTTTACAGTTGAAAGTTATAAGTTAAAAGTTTCGGAGAAGAGAGGAAAAGCAAGATTCAACTTAAAACTTATAATTACCAACTGCGAACTTAATCCAGCGCGGAGCAAAATTCGAGGATGCGGGTGCGGACGGGTTTGACCGGGACAGCGAAGGGGAGGGCGGCGGCCCCGTCGAGGAGGAGGATTACGCGGTCGAGTTCGCCTTCGCCGACGCGGCCGGCGAGAGCGAGGCGGATGGGATGGAAGAGATCACGGCTGCGCAGGCCACAGGTTTCTTTCAAGTATGTGGCGACCTCCTTGAAGCGCTCGGAGGTGAAGGGAACGGGATCAAGGAGGAGCAGGGCGAGATGACGGATTACGTCGCGGGCGGCATTGCGCGAAAGCGCGGCGTGGGCGTCGGGGGAGTGCAAGATTTCGGCAGCGTCGTAGTCGAAAACGGGACGCAGGAGATTCGCGAGGGCGACGCGGTCTTCGGCGTAGTGGCCAAGGAGTTGCGCGGCGCGGTCGGCCCAGGCGAGGTGCTCGGGTGTAGGAGCGCTGGTTAGCCAGCGGTTTTCGTGGAGAAGCGTGAGGATGTCCGTTGCGGAATAGGGATTTGGGTGCGGGGGATGTTCGCCACGGTAGTCGTTGAGGGGCATGGGGAAAGTTTAGCGCATTGGGAGCGGCCCGCCTCGGAAGGCGCGCCCTACGGGAGTAAGCGCGGGCCGAGCAAGCCTGGCCCTTACAAAGAGAGAGTGGCTACCACGTGGGCGGCGATGGCTTCGCCGCGGCCCACGGCGTCTACGCCTTCGTTGGTTTTGGCTTTGAGGTGGATTTTTTCAGTGGGGACGCGAAGCGCTTTTGCCAGGGCTTCGCGCATTTTGAGGAAATGCGGGCCTAGCTTGGGCCGCTCGAGGACGACGACGGCGTCGACATGTTCGATGGTGAAATGTTTTTCGTCTAAAAGTTTGCGCGCGTACTCAAGAAATTGTAGGCTGTTCGCGCCCTTCCACTTGGGATCGGTGTCGGGAAAATGCGTGCCGATGTCGCCCAAACCTGCCGCGCCGAACAATGCATCGCAAAGTGCGTGAGCGACGGCGTCTCCGTCGGAATGTCCGACCGGGCCCTTGTCGAACGGAACTTCGATGCCGCCGATGATGAGCTTGCGTCCCTCGGCGAGGCGATGCAGGTCGTAGCCGATGCCGCAGCGGACGCTCATGCTTTTTTCTGCTCGAGCTGCATATAGAAGCGGGCGAGCTCCATGTCGGCGGGCTTGGTTATTTTGATGTTGCGCTCCGAACCCTGGATCACGTGGACGTCGTGGCCGAGGCGCTCCACCAGGCCGGCTTCGTCGGAGGCGCTGACGCCGTCGGCTTCGGCGCGAGCAAAAGCTTCTTTCAAGAGCCGCGTTTCGAAAACTTGAGGCGTTTGCGCGAGCACGATACGTTCGCGCGGAACAGTGCTGGTGATCAGCGCCACGTCCTCGGGCAGGCTGGCGCGTTTTACTTCTTTCACCGTGTCCATCGCTGGGATGCCGACGATAGCGGCTTTGCAGCGGCGCGCTTCTTCGATCACGCGGGTGATCTGTTCGACAGCGACAAAGGGACGCACGGCGTCGTGGACGAGAACGAGCTCGGTGTCGTTCGGAACGAGCTTCAGCGCGGCGGCTACGGACTCCTGGCGGGAATCGCCGCCTTTAATTACGCGCAGCGGTTGCTTGAACTTTTCCTGGCGAAGGCGCGATTCCAGCTTCTCGATGCCGTCCTGGCGGGTAGCGACAATGATTTGCGTGACCAGCGGGCAGGACGCGATGCGGCGCACGCTCAAAACGGCAATGGGCACGCCATCGAGCTCCAGAAATTGCTTCGGCGTCTCGGCGCCCATGCGCGTGCCGAGACCTGCGGCAGGAAGGATGGCAATGATTTCACCCATAATGTGACAGCAGACCGGCTGAAGCGACACCTTGCGGGCCCAAGCGCGGGATGCAGAAGGGAGAGTGTACCGCAAAGATGGGGTGGAAGAAAAATGGCGGGAGGGGCCCTGGCGGGGGTTTCAGAGGGGCATGGAAACCGCGCTATGATACGGAATCTCGGAGGAGAAGATTCCATGCAATTCCCTTTTCGCCTAACGGAAAAACGATGAGCATCGAACAGGATTTGGAGAAAATTTTGCTGCAGGAGAAGCGGCTGCAGTTCAAACATTTTGATTCGGAAGCGGCCTGGGCGATTGGGACCGCGCTGAAGGTGGCGGCGGAAAAGCGCAAAGTTTCCGTGGCCATCGACATTCAATTGCATGGGATGACGCTTTTTGCCCACGCAATGGCGGGCATTACGCCGGACAACTGGGAATGGATTCGCCGCAAGCGGAACGTGGTGATGCGTTACCAGCGGAGTTCGTACGCCATCGGGTTGAAATACGAGCGTGCGAAAACAACGTTGCATGCGGCGACTGGGCTTGAGCTGAAGGATTTCGCGCCGCACGGCGGGTGCTTCCCGATTCTGCTGGCGGGGACGGGTTGCGTCGGCACGATTGCGGTTTCCGGATTGCCGCAGCGGGAGGATCACGCGCTGGTGGTGGAGGTGCTGCAGGAATTCTTGCACCTGGAGAAAGAGGATCTGGCGCTGGATGCGGAGACGTGATTTGGCCGCCCTACATGGGATCGGCGTCGGGAAAAGGATTGGCCGTTGGCGCATCCATTGGGGCGGGGGATTCAGCGCGCGGCGTGCGCAGGGAGTGCCCGTTGCCGCCGATGGCACCTTCGCGAGCGCCCGACGCACCGGCTGTCGCGGCGCGGACCGCGCCGGAGTCGGCGCGCTCGTCGAGGCGTCCGAAAATCATTTTGCCGGCGGGCGTCTGGTGGACTGAGGTGACGAGAATGTCCACGGTGCGGTTGATGAGGCGGCGCGCGCCGTCCACCACCACCATCGTTCCGTCATCCAGATAGGCCACGCCCTGGGTGGATTCCTTCCCTTCCCGCAGGATGAGCACACGCATCGATTCGCCGGGAAGCACTGCGGGCTTCAGCGCGTTGGCAAGCTCGTTGATATTCAGCACAGGAATATTCTGGACGCGCGCAACCTTGTTGAGATTGTAATCGGTGGTGACAATCTTGGAACTGGTGCGCCGAGCCAATTCCACAAGCTTCTGGTCCACGCCCGCGTGGCCCGTAACATCGTCGTCCAGCACGCGAATCTCGAGGCCGGGCATTTTCTGCATGCGCTGTAGAACTTCCAGGCCGCGGCGGCCGCGCTGCCGCTTCAGCGAATCGGAAGAATCGGCCACCATCTGCAGCTCGTGAAGAACGAAACGCGGCACCCCGAGCGAGCCATCCAGAAAATGTGTCTCGCAAATGTCGGCGATGCGCCCGTCGATCAGGACGCTGGTGTCCACCAGCTTCATCAGGGAGGACGGAGCCGCGGGCGCAACGGCGGTCGCGTGGCTCGGCCATGGGACTTGCCGGATATCTCGTCCTCGCCGGGAACCAATCGCGAGTCCCAGGTAGCCAAAGCAGAAGAGCGAAACGAACTCGACGAAGGATTTGGTCTGTTCAGAGGCCGCGGTGCGGGAAACAACCAGAGTGATCAGGAGTGAGACGCTGAGGCCCAGGATCGCGCCGGCCGCGCCTCCGGCAAGCCCGCTGATCTCCGCGTGACGCAGCCTTAGCTCGGCAAGCAGAATCACCATAGCGATGAAAAAGCCGAGACCCGCAGCGGGAAGTCCGTGAAAACCAAAAGGATGCTGAACGAAGCAAATCCCGATACAGCTCCCCACCAGCGCAAGGCGAATGCCCCAGGAATCCCACCCTCGGACAAAGAGGCTGCGGTGCACCGAGCTGGACACAGAACTGGAAATCGAAGAATCCGAAAGCAGATTGCCGGCTTGCCTGAACCCTGAACCGCTCATAAGACCTCACGGTACGGCTGCGATGAACCGCTCCGTGGAGCATGGGAGCAAAGAAGGAGGCCAGGGGAAAGAGCCCTTCCTGCCGGAGCAGGTGACGTGATGGACTGTATACTCTTGAATTAGCGTTACGTCAAGTCCGAGTAAGGAAGTGGGAACCGGAATTTCAGGGCAGATAGAAACGCGGGACGCGCTGGCTGACGCCGCTGATCAGGTCGGAAGTAACCGTACCGATGCTGCGGGCCACTACATTCGCCGGATAAACCCGTTTGCCGTCTGTGCCATAGAGCGTGGCAACGTCGCCGACCGCGGCGTCGGGAACGTCGGTGACATCAAGCATCACGACGTCCATCGAGACGATGCCGATGATCGGCGCGGCGTGGCCACGGATGTACAAGACGCCGCGATTCCCGAGCGAGCGGTGAACGCCGTCGGCATAGCCCGCGGAGAGCACGGCGATACGCGACGGGCGCTGCGCGATCCAGGTGGCGTCATAGCCGACGGCTTCCCCAGCGGCGATGCAGCGAACACTCATCAGGCGCGCGCGGAGGCTCATCACCGGGCGCAGGGGCAATTTCGCTTCAAATTCTTTGCGGCGCTCCGGCGGATCAAACCCCGGATGATAGCCGTAAAGAATCGCCCCAGGACGCACCATGTCGGCCCAGGTTTCCGGACGCGCGGCGATGGCCGCGCTGTTGGCGATATGAAGGATGCCGGGTTCGGCGCCGAGCGACCGGAGACGTTCGACGGTCGAGTAAAAGCGTTCTAGCTGCTGCTGCGTCTGGCGGCCGAGTTCCGTGTCCGTCAAAACTTCGGAAGAGGCCAGGTGCGTAAAGGTGCCGGCAAGGCTTACGTGCTTGCACTTCGCGAGTTGCCGCGCAAAGCAATCCGCATCTTTCGGCAGGATGCCGAGGCGGTTCATGCCCGTGTCGATCTTCAGCTGCACTGGAACATTATTCTTGCGCAACCTTGCCGCCGCGGCTTCGAAGGCAAGAAGCTGTTCGCAACGGTGAATCGCGGGCGTTAATTTGTGCTGGAGAAGATTTTTTTCTTCGCCGGGCCAGAAGCCGCCGAGGACGAGAATCGGGGTGCGGACGCCGGCTTTGCGGATCTCCATGCCTTCACCGGCAGAGGCTACGCCGAACCAATCCGAACCGGCTTTTTCGAGAATTTTTGCGACGTGTGGCCCGCCGTGGCCGTAAGCGTTGCCCTTCACAATCGACAGAACTTTTCTGGGCGTCTTCCGTTTTTCGGACGGCGGATTCACGTACGAGCGAATCGCTTCAAGATTTCCTGTGAGCGCCGAGAGCGAAACTTCGGCCCACGCGGGGCGACCGACGAAATCGGGGGAGCTCTGATTTTTAGTTGCGCGGGACATGAAAATTCCTGAATAGCTAGTGTACGGCATTCAAGCGCAACCACGAAAACCTGGGATGCGGCGCAGAGCGCGAGAATGACAACAGGAGGAGAGCAATCCAGAGCCCATCCAATGGAGTGCAGGGTGTGCCAGAGGCGCTTGTAAGTTCTTGCCGCACAGGGAATTGCGAGAAACCCCGACAGTCGGTGAAGAGCCATACCGGAAGTGAGCGTGGCCAGCGGGACGCGGTGTGTCAGGCAGGCAAATATTCCGGTTTCGAGACAGTGGGTGGGTTGTGGACGAGAAAGAGAAAGAGGACCGTTCAAAGCTGCGAGCGGTCCCTTCTGAATCTCGAGACCCCAACAGGGACGGGCGAGCCCGTCCCCTACAAGGTCGAACTGGGATTATTGCGAATCCTAATCGCGGTGGTCGTCGTCGCCGCAGGAGTTGCCTTGGGATTCGCGGTGATCGTCCCCGCCGTGCTTGGAGGTGTCGACGAAGACCATGCCGCCTGGGCCGACCAAGCCGGTCACGATGGGCGTGACGATTCCGGTGGTCAGGTCAAGAGTTCCGACGAACGGCCCGCCGTCAGCAGCGGTGAACGCTGTGCCAGGGACAAACGCTTTCTTGCCCAGCGTGTACACGGCGTTCAGCCCTTTATCGGCGAAGAGAAGGAAACCGTCGGTGGAGGTGATGAAAGCGGTGTCGTCGGTTTCGACCGACACCGGGCCGCCGGGGGTGAGATAGCTGAGAGGCAGACGGAGAGCGCGCTGCGCGGATTCGCCGGGATGGCTCACGATAATCAACTCCTGATCGCCCTGGCTGTCGAGGACGATGTTGCCCAGCGGGTCGAGCGTCATGGAGTCGGGATCCTGAAGGTTGAGCTGCGTCGTGGCGTCCGTGGGAATATCGGTGGCCGTGGCCTGGCCGGCGAGAACCGGCTCGATTTCAACAGTGCTGCCGACTAGGCGGAGGCTGACGATGGCCGGGCCGGTGTTGGGGTTGTTCGCGGGATTCGAGGCGCTGGCGTAAACCTTGCAGCCGCGGAAGACGAGATCGTCGTAGCCGCCGCCGTGGAGCGTGGGGCCGAAGGTGTAAAGCTTCTGCTGATGATTTTCGGGATTGATGATCACGATGTTGGCGTTGGCGTCTTCGTTCTGGACCGCCCAGAGCAGATGCGTGGAAGGATCGACTTTAAGGCCGTCGTTGTGGCCGGGGACGGTGTATGTGAAAACGACGGTGCCGTCCATCTTGTATTCCACCACTTGGCTGTTCAGTCCGTCGGATCCATCGGGAAGGTGGCCATCGCCATAGCCTACAAAGACGTGATCTTTAAGGACGGCAATGGAGTCGGGCGCGCTGAGTCCCGAGGGGGCATTGGCAAAGACCTTCAACTGATAAGGGGCGGCAGCGACGGGCCCCTGAGCAAATACGGGCATGGCGACTGCAATGGATAGCGCAAGTGATGCACACGATAGGAACGGCAGAGTTAATTTTTTCATGGTGCGTAATTCTCCCTTTCTTTCTGTGATCCTGAACGTAAAGAAACTGGGCTTTCGACAAAACATGGTTGTGAATCGCTGGTGAACATTGGGCTGGGGAGAGAGAAGCCAGGGCCGTGTTGCGAAATGCGCTCGCCGCAGAAAAACCCAAGTGAGGACGGGCCCTTCGAATCGGACTCAGGGCAAGCAAGCCCGTCCCCTATAAGTTGAAGACGCCGGCATCCGGCGCTGTGTCAGTTGCCGCTGGATGTGGGGGCGAAGGCCACGCCTCGGAAAACTTCTCCCGCTTGCGCGGAGCGAATGATAACGAAGTGGCCGGGCTGCTCATCGCGACCAACTCCCGGATTCGCGACGGGAAGCGTTGTGGAGGCCAGGAGATCCTTGACCTTCACCAGCTTGTTGGGATCGGCTCCTTGATCGCCATTGGTGCTGATGGTTGAGGTGATGGCATACAGGCTCACGGTGCCGTCGCCATTGTTGCGGCCGGTCATATTGCGGCAACCGCCGGTCGCCGGGTTAAGCGAGGTCGGGTAATTGGGAGTGCTGTAAGGCACGCCGATGTTTAAGCCGTCCTGAAGCACATACAGCATGGTCCATGTGCCGTTGACGAGCGACCACTTTTGGATTCCGGCAGTGGCGAGGGATTGCGCGTCGGCCACATTGCCGTTCACCGCTGGAGAAACGAGCACGCCGTCGCCTTCATCGCAAACGTAGAGCGTGGTTGCATTGGCAAACCAGATGCCAAACGGAAACGCCGTGGAGGTGCTGGCAGTGGTGTTGGGGAAGCCGGGAAGAATGGCGATGGGCACCTGAGCGAGATCGGCGGCGGTGCCCGTGGGGAGCACGCCGGGCGTGCCAACCTGATACACGGTGTTGATGCCGTTTCCGCCGCTGCCTTTGGTGATGTAGAGCGTGTTGTTGAAGATGGTCATGCCGCGGAAATTTGTGTCTTTACCAGGCTTGTCGGAACCAAAGAGCAGACGGCCGATCATCCCGACGTTGGGAGGCACTGGAGCGGTCGCGCCCGGCGCGAGCGTTTCGGAGCCGGTGGCGTTCACCAGATCGATTCCAATCGGGGTGGTGCTGAGTTGCTTCTTGGAGAGGTTGCCGCTGTTGTCGTTTCCAACCATGTAGTACTGACCATTGCCGCCCTTGATGGCAGCACGGCCGTTGTCGCCGCTGTAGGCGTTGCCATCCGTGATCGAGAGGCCTCCGTTGGCGTCCACTTCAGCGACGGCGCGATAGTAAGCGGTGGGAACAACGGGTGTGCTGACGAAGCTCGATATGACCGGGTTGGTCGGGTCGCAGATGCCCGGAGTGCTGGAGGCGGAGACGTCGACCAGATTGGGGGCGGTGGGGGAAACAGGAAAACCGCCGCAGCCAGGGCCGCCCTGATAGCCCATGAATGTTATGGACCTTCCGTCAGCCGAGCGGTTGAGGGCCAATTCGGATTTGGAACTGAAGCTGGTGACAATCTGATTCGTGGGAATGGGGAGCGTGCCGAAGAGCTTGCCATCGGTGGAGAGATTGTCGATCAAGATTGGAGAGGAGACCCCAAAGCTGCCATCGGAGCCGGAATTGTTCCAGACGTTGTGATTGTCGGAGAGGTTCGGGGCTTCGCCGTTGTCGACGGCGATACCGCAGGGGACGGTGACGCTGGTGGTGCCATTCGACGTAGTGGGAACGTTGACTACGGAACTGCCATTCGCGCCGCCCGCGCAGCCGCGCGGCAAGGTTTCGCCGATGGTGACGGTTGAGGCGTCGCCGACGTAGACGCTGCGGCTGAGCACCAAACTGTCCGGCGCAAACTTGAACTGATTCGACGAGCTATTGTCGCCGGCGAAAAGATTGCCGATCAATGTTGCCGCCGCCAGCGCCAAACCTGCTGTTGCAACTACGAAAATCTGAATACGTCGCTTTTTCACGTGTGCACTCCTCCAGGGAGCCTGCATGTTCGCACACGAGGCGAAGGGGAGTTTTGCAGTTTTGTTAAGAGTGCGTGAACTGCGGATGGCAATCCGTCGAAGTCCAGTGAGTACTGGCAATGGGTCGAAAATTCTCGTGGGCCGGTCAGACCGTTATTTGCTTGGAGATCCACCTGGCGTTGCCGCAGTGGTCTGTGACGCCGGCGAAGAGGTCGAGGACGAAAACGAGGCGGCGGATTTATTTCAAGAGTTCCGCGCTGCGGGCGACGAGATCTTTCTTCAGGTCGTCCTGAATCGGCTTGTCGCCGAGCCAGATTGCGAACACGGCCGAAGCCAGGGCCTTGTCATTGATTGCCGGCTTGTCGACTCCGGCCACCTTCGTCTCAAGACCGGCGCCGGGCGTCCAGCCGATCACCAACTCCTGTCCGGAATGGATTTCGTTGAAATATGTAATCCACGCGTCAATTTTCGCGCCTGAGCTTTTGAGCGTGTCATTGAAAGCATCGCGGATCTGTTCACTGCTGACGTTGCGAAGAAACTTCATGACGACTTTCCTTTTGAAGTCTCCGGTGACGAGTTGCCGGTAGAGTTCCGGCGTGCCCGCTTTGCCTTTCAGCGGCCCGGCGATCGCGGAGTCGGAAACGTATAGGCCGATCGCGTAGATCTTTACCTTCGCAAAGGTCTTTGTGCGCAAGCCGACTCCCAGCAGCGATGTGTCACCATCCTTTTCGGCAAACTTGGCACCGGATTTCGGTTCGGCAATTTCCTGAGAGAGGGCAGGAACGATCAGGAAGAGGGCAAAGAGCAAAACAAGCAGACGATTCACGGGAAAGCCTCCGTTTTCGATAGGTCTAGCACGCGCGTCGCAACCACGCTTGTGACGAGCTGCGTATTTGTTTCAAACGGCGAGTTGTGTGGAAATCCACCATGTGTTGCCACAGGGGTCTTTGACGCCGCCACGGAGGTCGAGGTCGCCTTGCTTCTGGACAGGTTCCTGAACGGAGATGCCGCCGGCGGCGAGGGCTCTTTTGTAGGTTGCTTGCGCGTCCGGCACATAGACGTGGAGCCAGGCGGGGATGGCTGGGTAGGCGCTGCTTGCGTCGGCGAGCATTACGACGGTGTCGTCGAGGCGAACTTCGGCGTGCATGATTTTGCCGTCGGGGGCGTCGAAACGGCGGAGAGGCGTGCCGTCAAAGGCGAATTTCAGGAAGTCGATTACGCGCTGGGCGTTGTACGTGACGACGTAGACGGAAACGGAATTGTAAGTTTCTGGTTTCCAGGTTGCGGTCATTGAAAATCTCCGTTTTTTGATGGATGCGTGGACGGTTGACGTTATCGGAACGCTTGGCGCGCTGAAGCCTGTCGCTAGTGTTCGTCGCCGCCGGAAAATTGCGAGAAGGCATCCGGGGCGGCTTCCTCGAACCGCGTCAGGCGGCTGCGAAAGACGAACTTCACCTTGTCGGTGGGGCCGTTGCGCTGCTTGGCGATCACGATGTCGGCCATGTCACGCTCTTCGGGCGTCAGGTCCATCTTGCCCCAATTCGGGCGGTAGATGAACATGACCACGTCCGCGTCCTGTTCGATGGCGCCGGATTCGCGGAGGTCAGAGAGTTGCGGGCCGCGCTCTTCGCGCTCGGGCGCGCGGGTAAGCTGGCTGAGGACGAGAACGGGGATCTGGAGTTCCTTGGCGAGGCCCTTGAGGCCGCGGGAGATGCTGGCGACTTCTTCCTGTCGAGAATTGAAGCGGCCGCGGGCGTTGATCAGCTGGAGATAGTCGACAATCAGAAGCGAGAGGCCTTTGTCGCGTTTCAGGCGGCGCGCTTTGGCGCCAATTTCGAGGACGCTGCTGGAACCGGAGTCGTCCACCCAGAGCGGCGCGGCGGAAATGGTGCCGAGAGCTTCGGTCATGCGGCGCCAGTCTTCGCGGCTAAGGTGGCCGGAACGGAATTTGTGCGCGTCCACCTGACCGACGGAAGCGACCAGGCGCTGCAGCAGGGATTCCTTGGACATTTCCAGGCTGAAGAGGGCGCAGGGGAGACCGCCGCGCAGGGCGATATTCTCCGCAAGATTCAAGGCCAGCGCGGTTTTTCCCTGCGAAGGGCGCGCGGCAAGGATGATCAGTTCCGAGGGCTGCAGGCCGGAGAGAAGCTTATCGAGTTCAGCGTATCCCGTGGAAACGCCGGTGACGCTTTTTCCCTCGCGAAAGATTTTTTCCAAGCGTTCGAAATTGTCGCGAACGATGTCCTTGACCGAGATGAGCCCGGCTTTGATGCGGTCTTCGGCGATGGCGAAGATGCTGGATTCGGCGTTATCGAGAATGGCGTCGGCGCCGTCTTCGCCTTCGAAGGCGCGCTGCTGGATGTTGTGCGTCGCGTGGATCAGGTTGCGCAGCATGGCCTTTTCTTTGACGATGCGCGCGTAGTGCTCGACGTTGGAGACGCGGGGCATGCCATCCACAAGGGAGGCCAGATACGGGGCGCCGCCGGAGGCGTCCAGTTCGCTGCGGCGGTGCAGCTCTTCCGTAAGGGTGACAAGGTCAATGGCCTGCTGGGCTTCGCCGAGGGCGATCATGCGATTGAAGATGTTACGGTGCTGGGGGATGAAGAAATCGTCGGCTTTCAGGGATTCAATGGCCGCGTTCAGGGCGTTGTTGTCGAGGAGAATCGCGCCGAGGATGGAACGCTCCGCGTCGAGGTTCGATGGAAGCGGGCGTTCAAGAGTGGAATCAGCGGACATAGGGACACAAAAACCTTTCGCTATTTCGCTTTTCCTTCGCTATAGATAGCACGGCTAGCGCGGGAAGGCAAGGGAAGATTTATTTCTCCGGCAGACGATTCACCCCGAGCCGAAGTTCTGAAATGCAGTGTGCGCGGAAGCAGGTCGGGCGTCAATTGGAGTGCCTGTGAATCGTGAGGATAATGTCGGAAAACTCCTGAACAGGATTGTGGCAAGATACTCCGGCGGAATCTGGCAAAGGGAGCCTCACGATGAGCGGAGTGCGAGAGAATTGGATGCGGCAATGGAGAAAAACGAGTTGGCTGATTGTCGCAGTTGCATCCTTGTTCGTGAATGCGTGCGCCGCGCAGCCGGGAGCGTCCGACCCTTATGCGGCGGCCCGGGCGAATGCCGACCGGCAGGCGAAGGAATGGGTGGCACGAGGAATTCCCGGCTTATCGTTGACCGTCGCCGTGGATGGAAAAATTGTGTACTCGGAGGGATTCGGCTATGCCGACCTGGAAGAGCGCGTACCCGTCTGGCCGACAACTAAATTCCGCATCGGCAGTATTTCCAAGCCGCTGACGGCGACCGCACTGATGCAGCTTGTGGAAGCGGGGAAACTCGATTTGGATGCGCCGGTGCAGAAATATGTGCCGTCGTTTCCGGACAAGGGAGCGGTAATCACCACGCGGATGCTCGCGGGGCACCTGGCTGGCGTCCGGCACTACAAAGGAGAGGAGTTCAGGATTCAGCAGCATTACGGGAATGTGCTGGAGGGCCTGAAGATCTTCGAAAACGATCCGCTCGTGTCCCCGCCGGGAACAAAATTCAATTATTCGAGTTACGGATTCAATCTGTTGAGCGCGGTGGTGGAGTCCGCTTCCGGCGAAAACTTCCTGGCGTACATGCAGAAACACGTATTCGGCCCAATGGGCCTGGCGCACACGGCGGCGGACATGAATGCCCAGATCGTGGAACAGCGCTCGCGTTTTTATGAAAAGGAAAAGGATGGAACGCTGGAGAACGCGCCCTATGTGGACAACAGTTACAAATGGGCGGGCGGAGGATTTTTGTCGACTTCGGAAGATCTGGTACGCTTCGGGTCACAGTTGCTGCAGCCGGGATTTCTGAGAGCGGAATCGCTGAAACTTTTATTCACATCTCAAAAAACGAAGTCAGGCGAAGAAACGGGCTATGGGATGGGTTGGGGCATCACAAAATCGCCGTCCGGGCGAGTGGTGTACGAGCATTCGGGCGGCTCGGTCGGGGGAACTTCGCAACTGATCTTGTACCCCGAAACGCATGTCGTCGTGGCCCTGGTCACCAATTTATCGAGCGGCGAATGGAAAGCGGTGGAAGTGGAAGCGGTGGCGGAAAAGTTTGAAAGCGGGAAGAAATAGTGCGTTGGGCGAGTGCGGATGTGCCGGCTCACGATTTACATTTAGAGCGTGGCTGGTTGGGTCAAAAGCGGCAGCTGAGTTGCCCTTCGGAAAGACTCCGGGCAAGCTGCACCCCAAGAAAAGAGGGCACTGGATATCGCGCCTCTGCCTACTTCGTAGCCGGAGAGTGCGTGACCGGGGAAACTTCGCGGTCGATGGATTGTGCTAATTCATCTTCGGCCACTTCCAGATCGTAGGCGGTCTGGAGATTCAGCCAGAAGCGTGCGCTGGTATTGAAATAGCGCGCGAGGCGAAGCGCGGTGTCCGGAGTGATTCCGCGGCGCTCGCGGACGATTTCGGCAATCCGTGTGACCGGGACTCGCAGGTCGAGCGCCAGGCGGTTCATGCTGAGGCCCAGAGGCGCAAGAAACTCCTCGCGGAGAATTTCTCCGGGATGAATGGGCGGCAGGCGCTTTTCTTTCTTGCTCATCTGACTCGCCTAATGATAATTCATAACAAAGTAAAAGGGGCACGCTCACGCGTGCCCCTGAAAGAGCACTGGCATGAAAGCCGGCGCTACATGGTTTGCAGATGGTTAGACTTCTTTTTCCACGTGGACTTTGATTTCGGCGGTGACGTCACGAAAGACCTTGACGGTAACCGGGAATTCGCCGATGGCCTTGATGGGCTCGGCGAGCTGCACCTGTCGCTTGTCGACTTCGAACTTCTGCGCCTTCAGCGCCTCCGCGATGTCGCCGGTCGTGACAGAGCCGAACATCTGGTCGTTCTCGCCGGTCTTGCGATGGAACTTGACGGCAACGCCGCTGAGCAACTCGGCCTGCTTTTTCGCGGCGTCGAGTTCCGTGGCGGTTTTCTTTGCCAACGCGCCGCGAATGCGTTCGAGCGCCTTCATGTTGCCCGCCGTTGCTTCGATGCCGATTTTGTTGGGCAGCAGGAAATTGCGGGCGTAGCCGGGCTTGACGGTGACCACGTCGCCGCGGTGGCCGAGTTTTTCTACGTCTTCTTGAAGAATGATCTGCATGACTCGCTCCTGAATTCTTTCGAAGAAACTCTCGATTCAATATCTGGGCGACCTGAAGGTCGCCGCTACAAACGGGCGCCCGCTTCGGAAAGCGGCCGCTACAAAGGCGCCGGAGGCGCCGCACAGGCTAACGCCTATGCTACCGGGGCCTTCGGGGCCTCGACGGCGCGAGGGGCTGACGCTCCCGCGGCGCTACCTGCGAACGGCAGCAGGGCGATGTTGCGGGCGCGCTTGATCGCCACGCCGAGCCAACGTTGGTGACGCGCGCAGACGCCGGTCATGCGGCGCGGAAGAATCTTGCCGCGCTCCTGCACGAACTGCGAAAGAATGTCGGCGCGCTTGTAGTCGATGAAGTCCATCTTCTCGACACAGAACTTGCAGACTTTCTTTTTGCGAAAATACTGGCGCTTGCCGCGGCGCGGGCCGCCGGGTCCTCCACCGGGACCTCCGGGGCCGCCTTCACGGCGTCCTCCGCCAGGACCGCCTTCGCGGCGCGGGCCGGAATGCGAGTGTCCACCCTCACGGCGAGGGGGACCGCCACCTTCGCTGCGGTGCGCGGGCGCGGATGGAGTCGCTGGGGTTGCGGGGGCATTGCCGCCTTCCGGGGCTGCGGGCGCCGGGGGAGGCGCGGCTTGCACTGGTTTCTGTTCCTCTGACATAACTTCCTACCTTTCCAAAGTTGCCTATCAATATTCGTTATGGAACTCACGCCGGGCTAAAGCCCGGCCACTACAAATTCTTGCCGGCGTTGGCGACCTGAAAGTCGCCGCTACCGAAAGAGGGCAGCCTAAAGCCGCCTCTTCAAATGCTAGGCGGCGCCGGCGGTCTGCTCGGCCGGGGGAACCGGAGGTTGCGTGACGCGGCGCGGACGGCGCGCAGCGCGCACTTCGCGCTTGTGCGAAAGCTTCTTCTGCCGCTTGATCTCTTCGTCGAGGCGAATGGTCTGGTACTTGATGATCGAGTCCTGCACGCCGAGGCGCCGCTCGAGCTCGTGCACCAGTTCGCCGTGATTCGTGCGCACCTGCTGGTAAACGTAAATCCCTTCGCGGTGCTTGGCGACCTTGTAGGCCAGCTTGCGCGTGCCCCAGTGCTCCGTCTTTTCGATCTTGCCGCCCTTTTCGGCGACGGCATGCTCGATGGTGGTAAGGACCTTTTTGATTTCGTCTTCCGGCGTAGCCGGGCGGGCGATGAAAATCAGATCGTACAAACGTTCTTCCATGATGACCTCGTTTCTTCCTGTTCCGGGCATTTAGCCCGGGAAATTCGTTGACTGCTCACCACCGTAACGGCCACCTTCAGGTGGCCCAGACTTGGCGACCTGATACTTCGCGTTCGCTCAGTACAAGCGGTCGCCGCTTCAAAGGCCCAAGAGCGATCGGGCCCAGCAAGCCCGGCCCCTACAAAGCTTCTTCCGGCGGCGGGACGCGCCGGTTGTACTTGTTCATGGCGGCGGCGATTCCCTGGGTCAGAATCATTTCCACCGCGTCGCCCGCCGTGGCCACCATTTCGGCCGCTACTTCAAGGGCCGCTTTTTTCATCGGCCTCAGAACGTAGTCTGCCAAATCGCCAACCGGATGATCGGGGCCGCAACCGAGCCGCAGCCTTGCGAAGTCCTGCGTGCCCACGACGCTCGTTACCGATTTCGCGCCGTTGTGCGTTCCCGCGCTGCCGCGTTCGCCGATGCGAATCATGCCCCACGGCAGATCGCGTTCGTCGAACATCACCAGCAAATCCTCGGGGCCCAGTTCGTACTTTTCCAGCAGGTCGCGAACGCTGATCCCGCTGAGATTCATGTACGTCTGCGGCTTGGCCAGGATCACTTCTTGGCCGGCCACTTTCCCCAGCCCTACCAGGGCCTTGCCTTCGGGCCGCTCGACGCGGATGGAAGCGCGATTCGCGATTTCATCCACGGCGAGAAAACCAAGATTATGCGGCGTCCACTGATATTCCGGGCCAGGATTGCCGAGGCCGACAATGAGCCGCATGATGTATGGCGCGTGCCGGGCGGAAAAGAACTACTTCTTCTTTTCCTGCTTTTCGGCAGGCTTCGCGCCTTCCTCGCCTTCCTCGCCCTCGACTTCCTTCTTGCCCTTCTTGATGACTTCGGGCTCGGCCGGAGTCGTGGCAACCGCGGCTTCGACCGGCTTCTCTTCCTCGGCACGCAACGTGACGACGTGCGAGAGAACCGTCTGCGGGTCGGTGACCAGCTTGAGCTTCTTGGTGTCCAGCGGGAGTTCGCCGGCGCGCAAGCTCTGGTTCAACGCCAGGCCGCTGACGTCCACCTTGAATTCAGTGGGGATGTCGGCGGGCAAGCATTCGACTTCCACTTCGCGGGTAACGACTTCATAAACGCCGCCCTGAACCTTCACGCCGGATGGCTCGCCGAACGTGTGCACGGGAACCTTCACCTTCATGCGAACGTCCATGGCGATCCGCAGCAGGTCCACGTGGAGCAGGTTGCCGGTGACGGGATCGACTTGCCAATCCTTCACGATGGCAGGCTCCTGCTTGCCGCCGAGGTCCACCTGGAACAAGGTATTGTGGCCGGATTCGGAACGCAGAATCGCGGTGACCTGCTTGGTGTTCACGGCGAGTGCAAGCACTTCGCCTTTGCCGCCGTACAGCGTGGCGGGAACGCGTCCTGCGACGCGCAAGCGCCGTGCTTCATTCTTGCCCCGTGTTGCGCGGGGCGCGCCTTCTACAATGATCTGAGCCATAGCTTCTTTCCCTTATCGGATAACAGAGAGCAGCGATCAGATAACAGGAATCGATTGTTGCCTCCTGTTATCTGTTCTCTATTTGCTGCTATCCCCTTTCATTTGGCGGCCTATCAGCCGGCGACTACAAAACCCTCGGAGCGCAAAGCTGCCCCTGCACTTAAATAAACAGCTCGCTAATCGAAGTTTCCTCGTGAATCGACCGAATGCCGCGGGCGAGCAGCTCCGCGACGCTCAAAATTTTGATTTTGCTGACGCCCTTTGCCGCTTCGCAGAGGGGCACGGAATCGGTGGCCACCACTTCAGTGATGCGCGATTTCACGATGCGTTCCACGGCGGGCCCGGAAAACACGGCATGGGTGCAAGCGGCGAAAACCTGGGTGGCGCCTTCGCGCATTAACGCGTCGGCGGTTTTCACCAGCGTGCCCGCGGTGTCAATGATGTCGTCCACAATCAAGGTGCTGCGGCCTTTGACGTCGCCGATGAGGTTCATCACTTCCGTCACGTCCATGTCCACGCGGCGCTTGTCCACGATGGCCAGCGGCGCGTCAAGTTTCTTCGCGAAGGCGCGGGCGCGTTCCACACCGCCTGCGTCGGGTGAAACGACGGTCAGGTTGGGCAACTTCATGTGACGGAAATATTCGACCAAAACGGGTGACCCATACAGGTGGTCGACGGGCACGTCGAAATAGCCCTGAATCTGGGGCGCGTGAAGATCGAGTGTCAGGGCGCGGCTTGCGCCTGCGGTTTCAAGAAGGTCAGCGACTAGCTTGGCTGATATCGGAACGCGCGGCTTGTCTTTGCGGTCTTGCCGCGCATAGCAGTAGTACGGGAGGACGGCGGTGATGCGCCAGGCGGAAGCGCGTTTGAACGCGTCGATCATTAACAGCAACTCAAGCAGGTGGCTGTCCACCGGAAACGAGCAGGGCTGCACGACGAACACATCGGCCCCGCGCACGTTTTCCAGAATCTGAAAATAAATTTCCCCATCGCTGAAGCGGTCGAGCTTGGCCTGGCCTAGGGGCACGTCCAAATGCTTGCAAATCGCGGCAGCCAGCGCCGGATTGGCGGTACCAGTGAAGATTTTGAAACGCTCGTCGTTCACACGCTTCTCGCTTGATCGCCGGATTGCGGCGATACATTTCTGTCAAACCGAAAAGTGCTGGCTTGGCGACCTGAAGGTCGCCGCTACAAGTACGTTTGGGAGACGGAGAGACGCTGAGGATCAACCGACAATCGCGCTTTTTAGCAACCGCGCATACCTGCTCCGCGAAATCGTTTCGCAGACGAAGGCCTGATCGTGCGGAAACCCGACAACGGCTCGGCGCGCCTTAGCTGGGCTCGGGAAAACTCCAAACACCGCCGAACCGCTACCAGCCAGCAAGGCTTCTGAAGCTCCTCGATGAAGCAAATCCCGCTTGATCTTGCCAAGCCGCGGATGCCGCCGGAAAACCGCGTCCTCGAAATCGTTCGAAAGACACGCTCCCTGCGAACTCCAACATAGAGCACAGAACCTAAATAGTTTATGGTTCGCGGCCGATTTTGTCAACGAAGCCAAATCGGGAGCATGAAGCCAGCGGTAGGCGTCGGGCGTCGGCACATGAATATCGTTTGGCGACACGATCAGCAGGGTCAACCGCGGTGCATCTGGGAGGGGGTAGATCTCTTCCCCCTTGCTGATGCCCAGCGCGGTGCCGCCAAACAGAAAAAAGGGGACGTCGGCGCCCAAGCTCGCGGCAATCTCCAAAAGCTGCGAGGTGCCAACATTTTGGCGGGTGAACTGAAGATAGCCAAGCAGCGCGGCTGCCGCGTCGCTGGAGCCACCCCCCAGGCCGCGGCCAGCGGGAATCTTCTTCTGCAGGGTGATTTCGACGCCGGGGCGAAGACGGGTTTCACGCCGCAGGGCGTCCACGGCGCGATACACCAGATTCTTTTCCAGGTCTTCCTTGGCGAGGATTTCGTTGCCCCGGACTTGCAGGGAAATGCCGGGGCGGCGAGAGGGGCGGAACTCCAAAGTGTCATGCAACCCGACGGTCTGAAAAATCGTGCGCAGTTCGTGATAGCCGTCCGCGCGCTTTCCCAGCACTTCCAGACGCAAGTTGACCTTGGCGTACGCAGGAATTCGGATTGTTCGCATTCACCGACTCAGGGTTTGGCGTCGGCAGGAGGAGTTTTCTGCGCGACACGGTGCTTGTTCTGGCTGAGCTTCTTCTCCACTTCCGCGACTTTATCTTCTTCCATGTCGGCTGGCAAGGCGCGGTGCCATTCGTTGAGAGACTTTTCCCACTCGGCCACCGCAAGTTCCATGCGGCCTTGTTTCGCCAGGACGTCGCCGAGGTGCTCGCGAATCGTCGGATCGTGCGACTCCCGCTCCAGGGCCTTGCGTAGCGTGAGTTCGGCCTGGTCGAGCTTGTTCTGCTTGTAGTAGGCCCAACCGAGGCTGTCGAGATAAGCGCCGTTGTAGGGTTCCAGATCGAGCGCGCGCTGGATCATGTCGTGGGCTTCGTCGAGGCGAATTCCCCGGTCGGCGAGCATATAGCCGTAATAGTTCAGCACCATGGCGTTCTTGGGATTGACGTCGATGACTTTCTTGAACTCTTCCTCGGCCTTGTCGTACTGCTTCTGCCGTTCGAAGATCGCGCCCAAAATCAGCCAGGCAAGTTCGTTGTCCGCAGGTTGAATGGCCAGGGATTCAGCCTTGCGCGCGGCTTCTTCGGCTTCCTTAAAGCGGTGGCTGCGTTCGTAGATCTGCGCGTAATTCAAATAGGTTTCGCGGTCGCCCGCGCCGCCTTTCAGACCGGCTTGCAAAAGCTTGACCGCCTCATCGGGCTGCTGCGCTTCCCCAAGCATCATCGCCAGGCTGCTGCGAATCGAGGTGTCGTCGGGATATTTGGCCAGAGCTTCTTTTCCAGCTTGCAGAGCTTTCGGCAGATCGCGCGCCTGGCGATAGGTGTCCATGACCATCAGGCGCGAGCGGCGGTCCTCTTCGTCGCCGAGATGGCCGAGTTCCTGAAAGGTGTAAATCGCGGCCTGGAAGTTCTGCGTGTCGCGATAAAGCATGCCGAGCTGCTGGTAAAGAATGGCCAGCGAGCGGCGCCGCGACGGCAACACCTTGGACTGGGCCTTTACGCCGGTGACCGCATCGGAGAGCACGCGAATGGCATCCTCAAATCGCCCCTGCGATTCGTAAATCATGGCCTCGTTGTACATCACCTCGAGGCTTCCCGGAGCGTATTGCCGCGCCTTCACCAGATTTTCCTCGGCTTTATCCAGTTGATGGAGTTCGCGATAAATTTGCGCGATGCGAAGATAAGTGTCCGCGTCGTCGGGCAGCATGTCCGAAAGCTTCTGGTATACAGAAAGCGCCTCGGGATACTTCTCCTCGGAAAGCAGGGTCTGGGCAAGCCCGCGAATGTGGCTGATTTCCGTGGGGTCCAGATCCATGGCCTTGCGGTAGGCCGCCTCCGCCTTGCCGAAATCGTGCGTCTGCGTGTAGGCGTCGCCGAGGTGGTCGTAAAGCGTTGCGGAGGGCGAACGCTCAATCATGCCGTTCAGCAAAGCGATGGCTTCCTCGGCCTTGTTCTGGTCCAGCAGCAATTGGGTCAGTTGTTCGATGCCGGAATCATTTTCCGGATCGTCCTTCAGCAAATCCCGCAAAACGCTTTCGGCTTTATCCGGCTCGCTGTGCAGGCGGTAAAGACGCGCCAGCCAGATGGTGATTTCCTGGTCGGAAGGATCCAGGCGGTGAACGGCGTTGTACTCCTGAATCGCCTTCACAATGGTTTCGCTTTGAATATTGTTGCCGTTGATGTCCCCGAGGCTCCGGAGATAGACGAGGGCCAGCAGGCGGTGGGTAGGCAGATCGTCGGGATTGCGCTTCAGGACTTCATTGGCCTCGGCGACCGCTTCGTGCACACGCTGCGCCTTCCAATACATTTCCGCCAGGCGCTCGCCGATGATGGGCGAAGTCGGATCGACCGCATAAGCTTTCTTGTAGGAGTCGAGCGCGCGAGTGGCGTATTCGCCGGCACCGGTCTGCTCGTACTGCTGCTCGTAGATGTGGCCCATCGTGAAATTGTAGTAGGCGTCCGCGCGAGCGGGATTTTTGCGCACCGTGGAGGGTTGCTCGGGAACGGCATTTTGGGCCAGAGAGGGTAGCGCCAGCATGGAGGCGCAAAAGAGGGGAAGGATCAAGCGGTTAGGTTTCATAATATTCCGTTTTTTCAGTATCCCATGCGCTGGAAACGCGGTCAAAAGCGAAAAGAGGGGCGTTTCAAGGGGAGCCGGTACACAAACGTAGGATGCTTAGGGCCAGGGGAGGGTTTCCGAAAAAAGGGATTGACAAGCTTCTATATTTCCGCAAATATCGAAATATGAAGAAGGCCGATCCACTCCTCGTCACCCGCTGCGCCGACCGCTTTTCCGCCATCGGTGCCGAGCCCCGCCTGCAAATCGTTCGTTTGCTGCTCTCCGCCCACCCGACGGGCATGGTGGCAGGAGAGATTCAGGAAGATCTGGGGATCCCGGCTTCTACCCTTTCGCATCACTTGGAAAAACTGCGCCAGGTTGGATTGGTGGACGTGCGCCGGGCGGGGACATTTCTTTGGTACACGGCGAACACGGACGCGCTGCGCGAGGTGCTTGGGTTTCTCTATGAAGAGTGCTGCACACGGAATCGCGCGGTGTCGACGGAAGATTTTGTGCAAATTTCGAAGTAACTAAGGGAGAAAAACCATGAGCGAGCCAAATATCCAGGAAGTGGTGAAAGAGAAATATGGTGCGGCAGCGAGACAGGTTGCCGAGGGCAAGACCGCTTGTTGCGGCGGCGGGGCCTCCTTGAGCGGTTGCGACCCGATTACGCGGAATCTCTATGGAGAAGCAGAGAAGGGCAGCCTCCCGGCGGATGCGGTGGCTGCGTCGCTTGGCTGCGGCAATCCGACCGCGCTTGCGAAGTTGCAGGCGGGCGAGGTGGTGCTGGATCTGGGCTCCGGCGGCGGCATTGATGTTTTGCTTTCTGCCAAGCGCGTTGGGCCAACCGGCAAGGCGTACGGACTGGACATGACCGATGAGATGCTGGCGCTGGCGCGGGAAAACCAGCGCAAGGCCGGCGTGCAGAATGTGGAATTCCTGAAAGGGACGATCGAAAATATTCCCCTGCCCGGCAACTCCGTGGACGTGATCATTTCGAATTGCGTGATCAATCTCTCCGGCGACAAGGACCGCGTGTTGCGTGAAGCGTTTCGCGTGCTGAAGCCGGGAGGCCGGCTGGCGGTTTCCGACGTGGTGCTGCGCGGCGAAGTGCCGGCGGAAATCAGAAAGAGCATGGAGTTGTGGGTGGGTTGCATCGCCGGCGCGCTGCAGGAGACGGAGTACGTGGAAAAGCTGGACGCTGCGGGGTTCGATGCGATTGAAGTGGAGCCCACGCGGGTTTACCAGGTGGAAGAGGCGCGCGAATTTCTGCAGGCGGCGGGATTCGATGCGGATAAAGTGGGACCGCAGATTGAAAACAAGTTCATGAGTGCGTTCCTGCGGGCGACGAAACCCATAGGCGTGCCTTGCTGCGGCACTGATTGCTGCAATTGAAATGGCCGCCATGCAACTCCCTCACAACGTGCTGTTTCTTTGCACCGGGAATTCCGCGCGCTCAATACTGGGCGAAGCGATCCTGAATCGCCGCGGCCGGCCCAACTTTCGTGCCTTCAGTGCCGGCAGCCACCCGTCCGGGCGCGTGCATCCTTTCGCTCTCAAACAACTGGAATCGGCGGGCCTGCCGGTGGAAGGATTGCGGAGCAAGAGTTGGGATGAGTTCGCGAAGCCAGGGGCACCGCAAATGAACTTTGTGTTTACGGTCTGCGATTCCGCGGCGGCGGAAGTCTGCCCGGTGTGGCCGGGGCAGCCTGTCACCGCGCATTGGGGAATTCCCGATCCGGCGGGAGCTGTTGGTTCACCCGACGAAATCGCATGGGCGTTCCGGGATGCGTTTGTGACGCTGGGACGGCGAATCGATCTGTTTTTGAGTTTGCCGATGGAGAAACTGGACGCGCTGGCCGTAAAAAAAGAAGTGGACCGCATCGGCCGGGAATAGATTTTAGTTACGGATTAGCAAAGAAAGAGTTTTACACAGAGAACACTGAGGAAGAGCACAGAGGCCACAGAGAAAGCGGCAAGCTTGGGAACACCAGCCTGGAGGTTGGCGTTCCCGGGCGCTTAGTGCAGGAAGTGGCGCATGTTGGTGAAGACCATCGCGAGGCCCAGGCGGTCGGCGGTGGCGATTACCTCGGAGTCTTTCACCGAGCCTCCGGGCTGAATGATTGCAGTGGCGCCGGCTTTGGCGGCTTCTTCAACCCCGTCGGGAAACGGAAAGAAAGCATCGGAAGCGACGGCGGTTCCCTGCAGCGGATTTTGCGCTTTCATCACGGCAATCTTCACGGAATCGACGCGGCTCATCTGTCCGGCGCCTACGCCCATCGTTGCGCGGTCCTTGGCAAACACGATCGCGTTGGATTTCACGTGTTTGCAAATTTTCCAGGCGAATTTCAGGTCCGCGAGTTCGGCGCCGGTCGGCTCGCGCTTCGTTGCAACTTTCAGTTCTTTGTCATTCAGATTGCCGAGATCGGGCTGTTGAATCAGCACGCCGCCGAGAATCCGCTTCATCTGTAATTCTTTGTCGTGGTCCAGCCCGCCCTGCGGCAAGTGCAGCAGGCGCAGGTTTTTCTTGGCGGCGAAGATTTCCTGCGCGCGGTCGGCGAACCCCGGCGCGACTATACATTCGACGAACAGCTTGGCCACTTCCTCGGCGGTCAGCGCGTCTACGATGTGATTGAACGCAAGCACGCCGCCAAATGCGGAAACCGGGTCGCTGGCGAGCGCCTTCGTGTAAGCATCGAGCAGGGTGGATTGCTCGGCGGCGCCGCAGGGGTTGTTGTGCTTGATGATGACCGCGGCAGGGCCTTCGAATTCGGCAACCAGGCTGCGCGCCGCTTCGAGGTCCACGTAATTGTTATAGGAAAGTTCCTTGCCCTGAAGCTGTTTTGCGGCGGCCAGTCCCGTGGCTCGATGGCCGGCAGGAATATAAAGAGCCGCGGCTTGATGCGGATTCTCTCCGTAGCGCAATTCCTGTTTGCGGCGAAGCGTGATGTAGACGCGTTCGGTGAGTGCGGCTTTCGGCTGAATTTCCAGTTTTTCACCGTGCACAGCCAGGCGCTCGAGATTCATGGTGATCACGCTGTCGTAGCGCGAAGTGGCGCCGAACACTTTTCGCGCGAGGTCGAGGCGTGTGGCAAGGGAGGTATCGCCTTTGGCTTCGAGTTCCTTGGCGATGCGGTCGTAGTCCGCGGGGTCGGTAACGACCGTGACGCTTTCGAAATTCTTGGCGGCGGACCGCAGCATCGTCGGGCCGCCGATATCAATGTTTTCGACGAGTTCATCGGAGGGAAGATATTCCTTCGCGGCGGTGGCTTCAAACGGATACAGGTTCACGACCACCAGATCGATCGGCGTGATGCCGTGTTCTTTTGCCTGATTGAGGTCGTCGGGATTGTGGCGCCGGTAAAGCAGGCCGCCATGGACCTTGGGATGCAGCGTCTTCACTCGGCCGCCCAGCATCTCCGGCCAGTTCGTGAAGTCGGAGACGTCTTTCACCGCCACGCCGGCTTCGCGCAGGAGTTTCGATGTGCCGCCGGTTGAGAGAATTTCGATTTTCAACGCCTCCAGCCTGCGGGCAAATTCCACGATACCGGTCTTGTCGAATACGCTGAGCAGCGCGCGCTCCACAGCCATGTCGCCTCCAGTGAGGGAAAGAACGTACCAGTTTACGCGGAGGCGCAAAAAACCGGAAACGCAACTCTGTGGGAAAAATTGGAGGGAATAATCAGGACTTGACGAGGGCCTTGAGTTTTACCTGGCCGTCGACAGTTTCGATCACGTACTCGACTTCGTGACAGTTCTTCTGTTTCTGGAGGTCTTTCGTCTTTTTGCGGACAAACTCGTTAAAGCCCGCGTGCGTCATTTTGCCCATATCTTCGCCGGCTTCCCTTTTCGCGCGAACGAAGGCTTCGTAAAGTTGCTCGACCTTGTCGGTTTCTTTTTCCGGCTCCGTGCAAACCACGCGGAATGGCTTGGCGGCTTCGCTGGAGGCGGCAGCTGACCCAGCGGCTTGCGCCTTGGCGCGTTCAGCTTCAATCGCCTTGGCCGCGGCGCCGAAGTGGCGTTGCACTTTGCCCTCTTCGCGCTGCGCCAGGCGCTTGCGGAAGACGTCCTTATATTTCGCGTAAGTCTGCGAGAGATTGCTGAAACGGAAGCGCTGGCCGAACTTCATGTCCCCGCCGCGCTCGCCGTAGCGCTTCACGATCATATCAATGCGCCATTCGATTTCGGTGGGAGGGCGTTTGCGGCCGCCACCGAAATACATGTCGTATTCGATCTTGAGCTGGCGAATGTCGCGCTCGAGTGCCGAGAGATCCTCGTCAATGGTGGCCATTAGATGGAAATCCCCGAGAGTTCATCCTAGGTTCATGCCAGGCCTGCGTCAACGCTGGCGAGGCGCTCCGCTACGGATGAAACAACGCCCGAAAGTGCACCGGGCTGGCCGCTCGAACAGTTGGCAATTGCGGGGCGATTCCCTGCTGTGCTCCAATGGCGGCATGCCGGAAAAAGCAAAACCCGCCTCAGGCGCAGACCAGACGGCGCTGCTTCGGCAGTTGCCGTCGGTTGATGAACTGCTGCTGCGGCCGCGTGTGACGGATCTAGGCGGGCGGCTGGACCGTGGATTCCTAGTGGAGCTGGTGCGCGGCGTACTGGCGCAATTGCGTCGGGAAATTGTTTCGGGCGGCCCCGTCGAGGAATCGCAACTCGCCGTGGACGCGATTGAACTGCGCGTTGCGGAAAGCGTCGAGCAGGTGCTTGCGCCATCGCTTCGCGGCGTGATCAATGCCTCCGGCGTGATCTTGCACACGAACCTGGGACGAGCGCCGTTACCTGCAGCGATCCTGGACGAGTTTCGGCAAACCGCTACGCAATACTCCAATCTTGAATACGACATCGCAGCCGGGGCGCGCGGGAAGCGCGATGTGCACACTTCGCGGCTGATCGAGCGGCTGACCGGCGCGGAAGCGGCTATCGTGGTGAACAACTGCGCGGCGGCCGTGCTGGTGACGCTTGCGGCTCTTGCCCGGGGCGGCGAAGTGATCGTTTCGCGCGGCGAGCTGATTGAAATCGGCGACGGCTTCCGTATTCCGGAAATCATGGAGCAGAGTGGCGCGGTGCTTCGCGAAGTGGGCACAACGAATCGCACGCGGATCGCCGATTACGAGAACGCGATCAATGAAAAAACGTGCGTGATCTTGCGCGTGCATCCTTCGAATTTCACGGTGACCGGGTTCACGGAGAAGCCCATCGTCGAAGACTTAATCGCGCTGGGAAAGCGCACCCGGCTTCCCGTTGTGGAAGACCTGGGTTCCGGCTGCCTGGTGGATCTTTCGCCCGTGGGGATTAACGAGCCAACCGTGCGGGAAAGCGTCGAAGCCGGATTTTCACTGGTGCTTTTCAGCGGCGATAAGATGCTTGGCGGGCCGCAGGCAGGAATCATCGCGGGGAAAAAGGATCTCGTGCAGAAAGTGCGGCGGCATCCGCTGTTCCGGGCATTGCGTGTGGACAAGCTGACGGTTGCCGCGATGGAAGCGACGCTGCGCGCGTATCTGTGCGGGGCGTGGAACGAAATTCCGACGCTGCGGATGATGCAGATGAGCATCGAGGAAATTTCCACGCGAACAGACGGGTTCTACAAGTCGTTGTCGGCGAGAGTTACCGGCGCCGATGCGGAAATCGAAATTGCCGACGGGCGCTCGCTTGTGGGGGGCGGTTCTACCCCGGCCCAGTCGCTGCCGACGAAAGTGCTTCGCATCGCAAGCGCGCGGCACTCCGCCGGCGAACTGGAAATTCGCTTGCGGACAGCCGAGGACGCTACGCCGGTGATCGCGCGGATCGAAGAGGAGCGATTGCTGATTGATCTTCGCACGGTTTTTCCGGAGCAAGAGCCGGCGCTCGCGGAAGCGCTTGCGCGGGCAATGCGCTGAAAGTCAACGCAAAATTCGTTTATGGCGGAGCCCATCCATTCTAGCTTTCCGAAAAATAACGAAACGCGAAGTGAAGATGCTCAGCTTTGTGGTGCGCAGGCGGAAGCTGAAGCAAGTGCGCAAGCAACTGTCAACGCTGCGGCCTGGGTGGGCCCTCGTTCGCGTGCGGATGGCCGGGATTTGCAATACGGACGTGGAAATTTTGCGCGGATACCACGCATTTCGCGGCACGCCGGGGCACGAATTTGTGGGCGAGGTTGTGGAGGTCGCTGGTGTATCCCGGACGGCGAGAAAGCGGTGGGTCGGCAAACGCGTGGCGGGCGAGATTAATGTCGGTTGCGTGGCTTATGGATTTCGGCCGCTGTGCGCATTTTGCAAGCGCGGCCTGAAGACGCACTGCGAACGCCGGACCGTTCTGGGCATCGTGGATCACGATGGAGCTTTCGCGGAGTATCTAGCGCTGCCCGTTGAAAATTTGCACTTTGTTCCATCCAAGGTCAGCGACGAGAGTGCTGTGTTTATCGAGCCGCTGGCCGCCGCGTGCCAGATCCTCGATCAACTCGACATTCGAAAGTTTCGCCGCGCCGCGGTGCTCGGCGACGGCAAATTGGCGCAACTGATCGCCCTGGTGTTGAAGGCTGCTGGTGTCCGAGTCGTGCTGTATGGGAAGCACGCCGGCAAGCTGGCTCTGGCCCGGAGGGCGGGAGTCTCGACGAAACGAGTTCGGGGAGACGCGAGCGATCTCAGGCGCGTGAAGGACAATTTTCGTCTGGTGGTAGAAGCGACTGGCTCCCCGACTGGCCTGGCGCTCGCGCAGCGAATGACCGAGCCACGCGGCATGCTTCTGCTGAAATCCACGTTTCACGGCGCGGCGCCCGTGGAGACCTGGCCCATCGTGGTGAAAGAGATCACGGTCGTTGGCTCTCGGTGCGGGCCGTTTGCCAAAGCGATCGGGCTGCTCCGCTCCGGCGAAGTCGATCCCACACCGCTAATCTCGCGGACTTTCCCGCTGAAAGACGCGCCCGCAGCGATCAAGCACGCCCAAAAACGTGGCGTGATGAAAGTGCTGTTGAAAAATAGTTGATTACAGTCGATTGATGCAGGAGGCGACGCAAGCGGCGCCAAAACCGTTGTCGATGTTTACCACCGTGACGTTGGAGGCGCAGGAGTTCAACATGCCTAGAAGCGCCGCCACGCCACCAAAGCTTGCTCCGTAGCCGGTGCTGGTCGGCACGGCAATAACTGGAATTCCAACGAGGCCGCCGACGACGCTTGGCAGCGCGCCTTCCATACCGGCCACGCAGATGATGACTCGCGCCTCCGTGAGATTCTTCCGGTGCTCCAGCAGGCGGTGAATGCCGGCAACGCCAACATCGAAGAGTTGCTCGACGCGATTGCCCATCATGCGCGCGGTGAGCACGGCTTCCTCGGCGACTGGAATATCGCTGGTGCCTGCTGAAACGACGAGGATGGTTCCCTTCCCCGAAATTTCCGTGCTGCGCTCGATGGCGATGACGCCGGAGAGCGCATGAAATTTCGCGGCGCGGCTGACGCGCTTCACCGCGGCGAACATCTTCGCATCCGCGCGGGTGACCAGCACGTTGTGGTTCGACGCCTTTTTCGACACCATGGCGCGCACGATCGCCGCCACCTGCGCGGGCGTTTTCCCTTTGCCGAAAATCACTTCCGCGTAGCCCTGGCGCAGCGCCCGGTGATGATCCACCTTGGCGAACCCGATGTCTTCAAATGGCAGGTGTTTCAGCTTGGCCAAAGCCGCTTCGGACAGGAGTTTCCCGGACTCCACCGCCTGCAATAGTTTCAATAGTTCGTCGGATTTCATAGTGTTCGACCGCTACGCATCTTAACATCGGTGCGATAGCCAGCCTAAGCTTGACTTGCCTGTTAGCCGCTGCGAGACTGAATAAACCGCACACAATTCCATGCCTTCGAACAAGGGACAAACGATTACCGTGGGTGTGACCGGAGCCAGCGGCGCCGTTTTCGCGCAAAAAACGCTCTCCATGCTGGAGGACGATCCGCGCGTGGGCCGCGTCCACCTGGTGGTCACGGAAACTGGGCAGCGGCTTTTCGCTGAGGAACTGCGCATCACTTCCGGCGATTTGCAGAAGCTGCCGGGGCGCGTGCTTGGACGCACGCCGAAAAAAATCGAGGTCCTCTCCAACAAAGACGTAGGCGCTTCCATCGCTTCCGGCAGTTACAGCGTGGACGCCATGATTGTGATTCCCTGCACCGTTGGCGCGCTGGCGTCGATTTCCTGCGGAACCTGCGACGATCTGATGGCGCGTTCCGCCGACGTGATGCTGAAAGAAGGCCGCAAGCTGATCCTTTGCGTGCGCGACACGCCGCTGAACCGGATTCATCTGGAAAACATGCTGCGGGCGCAAGCCGCCGGCGCGGTGATTATGCCGGTGATGCCTTCGTTCTATCATTTGCCGAAAACGATCGACGACCTGGTGACCCAATACGTCTGCCGGGTGCTGGCGCAAGCGGGGTTGCCGCAGGAAAAAATGTTTCGATGGACGGGCAGCGCCGCATCGAAGAAAGCGGAGAATTGAACGCATGGCCGGGCGCATTCGCACCGTACTGGAAATGATCAAGTTTGAGCACTCGGTGTTCGCACTGCCGTTTGCGCTGACGGGCGCGCTGCTGGCGGCGCGCGCGACGCTGCACGACTGGCCGACGTTGCGGCAGATTCTGTGGATTGTAGTGGCGATGGTGGCGGCGCGCTCCGCGGCGATGACGCTGAACCGCATTGCGGATTTGCGCTACGACAAGGAAAATCCGCGCACGAAGATGCGGGCCCTGGCCACCGGAGCGCTCTCCGTTTCGTTTGCCTGGGCGTTTACGCTGCTTGCGGTGGCGGTGTTTTTCGTCGCGGCGTGGCAACTGAATCCGCTTGCGCTGAAGCTGGCGCCCGTAGCCATCGCCATTCTCTTTTTCTATTCCTACACCAAGCGGTTCACCAACTGGTCGCATCTTTTCCTGGGCTTTGCGCTGGGCATTTCGCCCGCGGCGGCGTGGATCGCGATTACCGGCGGACTCGATTGGCGTATGCTGATTCTTTGCGGGGCAGTCACGTTGTGGGTTGGCGGCTTCGACGTGCTCTATGCCTGCCAGGATGTGGAGTTCGACAAGAACGCGGGGCTTTATTCCATTCCGAAGCGATTCGGAATTGCCGGTGCTTTGCGGATCGCGCGGGTGATGCACATTGGCGTGGTGGCGCTGCTGAGTTGGCTGGCATATGGATTTGGGCTGCCCTGGCCGGCCTGGGTTGGAATCGCCGTGGTGGCGGCGCTGCTGGCTTACGAGCATTCGCTGGTGAAGGCTGACGACCTGAGCAAGCTGAACGCTGCGTTTTTCACCGTGAACGGCTATATTAGTATGTTGTTCCTGTTGTTCTGGGGCGCCGCAGCGGCTTTATGGCGGGTTTGAACGGTTCGATTTTTTCGAAATGCGAATACAAGTAGCGGCGAAGCGCAAATCGCCCTCTAATAGATTGGGATGGCCGTGGCTGAACTGACGATTACCGACTCAACACTGAAACCCATCGCCGACAAGGTGCTGGCCGGAGAACGCCTCTCGTTTGAAGATGGCGTAGCGCTATTCCGCTCGCCGGACCTGCTGACCGTTGGCTGGCTGGCGAACCATGTGCGCGAGAAGCGCCACGGCAATGTCACCTATTACAACGTCAATCGCCACATCAATCCCACCAACGTCTGCGTGGCGCACTGCAAGCTTTGCGCATTCGGACGCGACCCGAACGCTCCCGGCGCGTACACCTACGCTCTGGAAGAGGTTTACCAGCGCGCCGCGCAAGGCGTGCGCGAGGGCGCGACGGAGTTTCATATCGTCGGCGGCCTGCATCCCGATCTTTCGTTCGACCATTTTCTGGAGATGATCAGCGGCTTGAAGCAGCGGCATCCCCACGTGCACCTGAAGGCGTTTACGATGGTGGAGGTGCATTATTTCGCGCGCATCGCGAAGCTGACCATCGAGGAAACACTGCAAAAAATGAAAGATGCGGGAGTGGATTCCTGCCCCGGCGGCGGCGCGGAGATTTTTCATCCTCGGGTACGCAAAATCATCTGCGACCACAAGGTCAGCGGGCGGATGTGGCTGAGCATCGCCAAGAAAGCCCATCGCATCGGGCTGCGTTCGAACGCCACAATGCTCTACGGCCACGTGGAAACGGTCGAAGAGCGCGTGGATCACCTGGTGCTCTTGCGCGAGGCACAGGACGAGACGCACGGCTTCGTCGCGTTCATCCCCCTGGCGTTTCACCCGGACAACACGGCGCTGGCGCACATTCCGAAGCCGACCGGCTACGACGACCTCCGCTGCATCGCGGTTTCGCGCCTGATGCTCGATAATTTCGACCACATCAAGGCGTACTGGATCATGTTGACGCCGAGCATCGCGCAGATCGCGCTCCGATTCGGTGCCAACGACATGGACGGCACTGTGGTCGAAGAAAAGATTTATCACGACGCAGGCGCGAAGACGTCGGAGTTCACGCCGCTGAGCGAGCTCGAGCGCCTGATCCGCGCAGCGGGCCGCGTACCCGTTGAGCGCGACACGCTCTACAATCCCGTTGACCGCTCCAAGCTGCCTCCCATCATGCCCGCCACGCCCCCGGGCCTCGTCTCCCTCAGCCTGAACGTTTAAAGAATTATTTGTGATTTTCGTCGTTTCGCAACTCGGCTAATATAGCGCGCGTCCAATCTCCAGCTTTCGACAAACAAGGAGCCACGAGGACGCATGCGCACAATTCTTCTTCTGACCATTTCAAACATTTTCATGACGTTTGCGTGGTACGGCCACTTGAAGTTCCGCAACGTGGCGCTGTGGAAAGTGATCGTCGTCAGCTGGGGGATTGCCTTCTTTGAATACTGCTTCCAGGTGCCGGCCAACCGGATCGGTTCCTACGAGTTCAACACCGCGCAGCTGAAAACGATTCAGGAAGTGATCACCCTTTCGGTCTTCTCGGTTTTCTCGATCACCTATCTCGGTGAGCCGATGAAGTGGAACTACCTGGTGGGCTTCGCTTTCATTACCCTGGCGGCGTTTTTCATCTTCCACAAGTGGTAGAATTCTCGCCTGGCTGCATAACCACCCCCCGACCCGGTGAATCAAAGCTGTCTGACCCGCAGCTACCAGTCAGCAATAAGGAGAAATCCATGCAACGTAAGGCTTCCGCAGTCTGGCAAGGCGATCTGAAATCTGGCAAAGGCTCCATTTCCACCGATAGCGGCACACTGAAAGAAACTCAGTATTCCTTCTCCACCCGCTTTGAGAATGGCGTAGGAACCAACCCCGAAGAATTGCTGGCGGCGGCCCACGCGGGCTGCTTCACAATGGCGCTTTCCGCGCAACTCGCCGGCGCAGGCATGGTCGCTTCGAAGCTTGAGACCACCTGCACGATTTCGCTCGAGAAGGTGGGCGAGGGCTTTTCTATTACCAAGAGCCAGCTCGACCTGGTGGCCACGATTCCCAATGCCGACAAGGCCAAGTTTGACGCTGCCGTGAAAGGCGCCGAAACCGGCTGCCCCGTTTCCAGGCTCTTCAAGACGGAAATTACGGTGAACGCCCGCCTGGTCACGTCGATCTCCGCTTGAGCGCCGCGCCAACCGCGATGAAAGAGGCAGGTTCCGCATGATTCTCGCTCCTGGTGTATTCATCGCCGGCTTCGTGATTTTTCTGATCGTGCTCTGGGACGCGTTTGAGGCCATCATTCTGCCCCGGCGCGTCACCCGGAAATTCCGGCTTGCCCGCTTCTATTACGCGTTCACCTGGTCCACCTGGAAATTGTACGCGCGTTTGATTCCTTCAAAAAAGCGCCGCGAATCGTTCCTCGGATTTTATGGGCCGATCTCGCTGTTGTTTCTGATCGGTGTGTGGGCCACCGGGCTGGTTCTCAGCTTCGCCATGATGCAATACGGTTCCGGCTCGGCCTTGAGTCTAACGGGAGGCACGCCCAGCTTCTCCACGGATATATACCTCAGCGGCACGACGTTTTTTACGCTTGGCCTTGGCGACGTGGTGCCGCGCTCGGGTATTTCACGTTTCCTGGTGGTGGTGGAATCAGGATTCGGATTCGGCTTCCTCGCGGCGGTAATTGGTTACCTCCCTTTCATTTATGGCTCGTTTGCCAAGCGTGAGACGGATATCGTGCTGCTCGACGCCCGGGCCGGCACGCCGCCCACCGCCGGCGAGCTCCTGCTGCGCCACACATTTCCCGGAGGCCAGGAAGCATTGCGCGACCTGTTTAAGGATTGGGAGCGCTGGGGCGCGGAGCTTCTCGAAAGCCATCTTTCTTATCCAGTGCTCGGGTACTTCCGTTCGCAGCACGATAATCAATCGTGGATCGGCTCGCTTACCGCGATTCTGGACGCTTGCGCGCTGACGATCTCCGGAATGGAGGATGTGTGCTCCCGGCAGGCGCGCCTTACATTCGCCATCGCGCGGCATGCGGTCACCGACCTTTGCCAGGTGTATTCCGTGGCGCCGCACCCACCGGAACAGGATCGCCTGCCTCCCGAAGTGTTGCATCTGATCCGCGAAACGCTGGCGAAGCACGGGACAACACTTTCGTCGACGCACGAAGCGGATCTGAAACTTGCCGAGCTCCGCAATCTTTACGAGCCTTATGTTTACGGGCTTGCCGAGCGGTTCAACCAGTCCCTGCCACAGTGGATACCCTCGAAAAAATCGAAAGACAACTGGCAGACTACTGCATGGGCAAAGACCGCCGATGGCACTGCGGTCGCCGCGTTGGTTCACGACGATCATTTCTAGGTGGGTTGCGATTTCTGATTTTGGACTCGGTTCCAATTTCAGGTAACTTGTTGTTGCCCAAGCGATAATGGATTCATCTAAAGCCTTGGGAAATGCCACGCGTCGGGGGAGATTTTTATGAAAGCAATACAAGTGCATCAGTTTGGCGGGCCGGAGGTTTTGCAATTGCAGGAAATCCCCACGCCCAAGCCGGGACCCGGCCAGGTGCTCGTGCGGGTGCACGCCGCCGGCGTGAATCCCTACGACACTTACATGCGCAACGGAACGTACGCGATCAAGCCGCCGTTGCCGTATACGCCTGGCTCTGACGCCGCGGGCGTCATCGAAAGCGTGGGTGAAGGCGTCACCAAAGTGAAGCCGGGCGCGCGCGTTTACACCGCAAGGACGGTGAGCGGCGCCTATGCCGAATACGCGCTGGCTCTTGAATCCCAGGTCCACTCGCTGCCCGGGAATATTTCCTTCGCGCAAGGCGCTGGCGTTTGGGTTCCTTATGCGACTGCGATCACCGCGCTGATTCATCATGCCCATGCGCGTGCGGGAGAGACCGTCCTAATCCACGGCGCCAGCGGAGGCGTCGGGACGGCCGCCGCGCAATTCGCGCGAGCGATGGGAATGACCGTTTTTGGCACCGCGGGAACGCAGAAAGGACTGGACCTGGTGAAAAAAGAGGGAGCGCACCAGGCGTTCGATCACAGCAAGGCGGGTTACGCGGAAGAAATTATGAAGGCGACAGGCGGGCGCGGGGTGGATGTAATCCTCGAAATGCTCGCGAACGTGAACCTTTCCACCGATATGAAAATGTTGGCGATGAACGGCCGCGTGATCATCATCGGCAACCGCGGAGAAATTACAATCAATCCGCGCGAGTTGATGGGGCGGCGCGGCACGGCCAAAGGCTTTACGCTTTGGGCGGCTACGGAATCCGAACTCGCGGAAATCTACGCTGCGATCGGGGCCGGGCTGGAAAACGGCACTTTGCGGCCGATCGTGGGCAAAGAGCTTCCGTTAAAAGAGGCCGCGAAGGCGCACGTCGACGTCCTTGCTCCCGGCGCGCACGGCAAGATTGTGCTGGTCCCCTAATTCGGGGTTTTCAGCCCCATCCCAAAACGCGAAACACTATTCCCGCAGCGGCTCCGCCGAGCACCAGCCAAGTGGAATTCACTTTGTAACGGAGGACCAAGACAACGCTGAGCACGGCCAGAACCACCGCCGGAATATTCACCAGCGCGGCTCGCCCAAATTGCCAACCCACGAAGGCCATGAGCGCCACCGCCGCCGCGTTCACTCCATCCAGAAACGCTCCGGCCAGCGGTGACTTGCGGAGCTTCGGCAAAAATCCGGACGTGACGCCGACGTAAACGAACGCCGGCAGAAACATCCCCAGGGTTGCGAGCGTCGCGCCCTTCCAACCGGCCAGTACAAAACCAATGAAAGTGGCAACCGTGAAAAACGGCCCTGGCGTCGCCTGGCTGACAGCCACGGCATCGAGCAATTGCGCATCGGTCAACCAGTGGAGATTCAGCACCAGGTCGGAACGCAAGACGGGCAGGAGCACGTAGCCGCTGCCAATCAAGACCGCTCCGATTTTCAAAAAGTAAAAAAAGATGGGCAACACGCCCACCGCTCCGGCTGTGGCGCCGCTGCCCAGGCCGAACCAGGCGCCGAGAACGGCGCGGTTGCCGGCGAGCCGATTCCCTTCGCGAAGTATCATCCAAAGAATTCCTGCACCAATGAGCAGCCATACTGCGTGAATTCCCACCATGGCCAGCAAAACGATACTCACAGCCAGCGCGGCGAGCGCCACACTGCGCAGCGCCGTTTTTCCGAGATTCCAGACGGCTTGGGCCACAAGAGCCACAACCACCGGCTTGATACCGAACAACAGCCCAGCCACCTGTGGCAGCGCGCCGAATTTCATGTAGGCCCAGGCAAGCCCCGACACAAGGATCGCCGCGGGCAGGATGAAACACACTCCGGCAACGATCAGCCCCGCTAGTCCGGCGCGAATCTCGCCAAGATAGATCGCTAACTCCGTCGAACTCGGTCCCGGCAAGAGGTTCACCGCGCCGAGCAGGTCCAGAAACCTTTCCCGCGTAAGCCATCCGCGCCGGCGAACAAATCGCTCCTCCATCATGGCGACGTGCGCCGCGGGTCCGCCATAAGCGATGAAACCCAAACGCAGAAATTCCCTCGCGACTTCAGGCAAGGTTCCGCGTTCTTCTTTAATCGTGGTGCTATCCACTGGTATCCCTGGACCTGGAAATTGTGCTCAAGATAGAACTCGAAATCTGCGCACCAGCCACCCTCCAACAAGCAAGCCATAGAACGGTGCATACACCAGCCATTGCATCAGCGGATCAAACTTGAATTGGCCGAGAATCCCGTAGCCGATGAGAACGTTGTAGGACAGGAATTGCAGAACGGTGAGGAGCAGCCAGGCGGGATTCGGAAAAAAGCAAAGCAGCGGCACGATCCACGTGAAGTACCACGAATAGCCATTGGGCCAGAACGCCAGGCTCGTGCCGATGAGCAGGTAGGCCGCGCGAGCAGGCTCGGCGCGTTTCCAGGCAAGCCATAGCGCCAACCCCCATATCACGGCGGCGCTGGCTAGCGCAGGGATTCGGGTTCCGCCACCGGTCAGCCAATCGATCACGGTGTACAAGCTGGCGTGATAGTTTTTCCAGTTTGCTTCATAATGCGCGAGGTTGGCGCGAAACGCTCCCAGCCCATTGACGTAAGGCAAAGTCACGACTATAGAAACTGCTCCCGCGAGCACTGCCGCCCACCAACCCAAGCGTTTCTCCGGCCAGCCCGCGCGGCGAATCCACACAGGCAATAGGACGCCGGGGAAAACCTTGGCCATCGTGCCCAGTGCGATCGGCACGCTCGCAGCCGCTGGCCATTTTTTGAGCAGAGCCAGTCCGCCGGCAATTCCCAGCAGGGCCAGTACATCGTTGTGGCCGCTGCCGGCAAATTCCACGATCACCAGCGGATTCCACGCGTAAATCGCCAGCCGAAATGCGCGATCCTTATCTTCGCGGAACATCCAGGCCAGCAGCAGCAGCACAAGCACATCCGCCGCCGCGAACGGCACTTTGAACGCCGTCGGCCCTGGAAACACGGCCCAAGTCGCGCGATACACCAACTCCGTTGCCGGGGGGTAGATCGTCGGCGTCTCACGGCCGGGCATTATTTCGTAATAGTGGTCTCGCAAGTACGCAAGGCGCGGATCCTGCGGCGCCACGGCATACGGGTTCCATCCGTTTGCCTGCACCTTCGCGTCCCAGCGGTAGCGCTGCAAATCGTCGGAAAGCGTTGGCTGCATCGGCCAAAGCGTGGCGCGGAACACAAGCGCGCAAAAAATGAGTAAAATGAAGGAAACGCGCGATGTGGGTGTTCGTTCGAAAACATATAAGGCAATCAGGTAAACTAGGCCCGCGGCCAGCGCGAGAACCATAAACGCAATCGCGTGATTTTTCAGGTAATAAAGGCTGTGCATCCGCAGGTAGAGCGCTTCCAGCAGCGCTCCCGCCGCCAGCAGCCCGGCCAGCTTCAATTTTTCAGATTGAGTTTCGGAAGACATTCGGAGAGACACGCATCTTGTTGAACTTCGCTCCACTTCTGTTCGCAGCGTTCGTCCAGGGCGGCTTCAGCCATTACTGGCACAAAATCACGGATAAGACATTCACGGGAGTTTACAACGCCAATGCGTTCGACCTGGCGATGATGATTCCCTACTTCATCGTGCTGTTCATGCTGGCGCTTTACGGGCTGCACCGCTACGTCCTGCTTTACGATTATTTTGCGTATCGCAAGAACATTCCTCCGCCGCCACCGCCGGTGGAAAACTGGCCCAAGGTTACCATACAGCTTCCCATCTTCAACGAACGCTATGTGATCGAGCGGCTGGTGGACGCGGTCGCGCAGTTCGACTACCCCCGCGAATTGCTCGACATCCAGGTGCTGGACGATTCGACCGATGAGACTCGCGAAGTGGCCCGCGCCTGCGTGGAACGCCACGCGATCCAGGGATTGCCCATCGCCTATATTCACCGCACCAATCGCGAAGGATTCAAGGCGGGCGCGCTCGAAAATGGCTTGAAGACCGCGAAAGGAGAATTCGTCGCGATCTTTGATGCGGATTTCATCCCGCAGGCCGATTTTCTCAGGCGCACGGTCCCGTATTTTCTTGACCCGGCGACCGAGGGCAAGATCGGCATGGTGCAGACCCGTTGGACCTACCTCAACAGCGACTATTCCCTGCTCACCCGCGTCGAGACCATTCTGCTCGACGGCCATTTCGTAATCGAACATGGAGGGCGCTCGCGTCGCGGCACTTTTTTCAATTTCAACGGCACCGCCGGCGTTTGGCGCCGCGCCGCCATCGATGCCGCGGGCGGCTGGGAACACGACACGCTTACCGAAGACACCGATCTTTCCTATCGTGCGCAACTTAAGGGCTGGAAATTTCTCTATCTGCCGGAAATCGAGTGCGCGTCCGAATTGCCAGTGGACATGAACGGTTTCAAGGCGCAGCAGGCGCGCTGGGCCAAGGGCCTGATGCAGACGGCCAAGAAAATTCTCCCCAAGGTTTTCCGCTCGGACGTTCCCTTTTATGTGAAGTCGGAAGCCTTTTTTCATCTCACGGCGAATATTTCCTACCCGCTGATGGTGCTTCTCTCCACGATGCTTTTGCCCGCGATGATCGTGCGCTTCTATCAGGGGTGGTTTCAAATGTTGGTGATCGACCTGCCGCTTTTCCTGGCGTCCACCTGTTCCATCTCCAGTTTCTACCTCGCGGCGCAAAAAGAGTTGCGCCCTAAAACCTGGCTCACCACATTTTTGTACATGCCGTTTGTGATGGCCACGGGTATCGGCATCAGCGTGCGCAATGCCCAAGCCGTTCTGGAAGCCATCGTCGGGAAGAAATCGGATTTTGCGCGCACCCCCAAATTCAAGATTGAAGGCAAGTCCGGCACATTTGCCGCCAAGAAATATAGAAATAAGGCCGGCTGGATGCCCTATTTTGAAGTGGCCCTGGGCCTCTATTTCGCGTTGACGGTCGTATACGCCATCATCAACGAGAACTACGCCACAGTTCCCTTCCTGCTGCTCTTTGTCTGGGGATATCTCTACACGGGCTTCATGTCGCTGAGCCAGTCGTGGTTCGCGCACCTTCGCTTCGGCGTGAACGCGCCCGAAATGCGCCCAGCCTCCTCCGGCGCTCCGGGTTTCTAATTGTTCTTTGTAGTGGCCGACCTTTAGGTCGGTCACTACATCCCGGGAGTCTCGATACCTGCCAGATTCCCGCTTTTCGCCAAACAGTTGTTTGATAAAATGCGGGAATGGCCATTCAACGGGAACAACTGGAAGCGGACGTACTGATCGTCGGTGCGGGACCCGCAGGGCTCGCCTGCGCTTTGCATCTCGCAAACCTCATCAAGCAACACTACGCCAGTGGCGCCAAACCCGAACTTTCCGCCGAAAATATTTATGTCCTCGAAAAGGGCCGCGAGATCGGCGCGCACCAGCTTTCCGGCGCGATCATGAACCCCAAGGCGCTTGCCGAACTTGTTCCGGACTTTCAGAAAACCGCGCCGCTGGATACGCCGGTCACCGATTCCGCCGCGCTCGTCTTCACGGAAAAACATTCGTACCGCGTCCCCGTCACGCCGCCGCCCTTTAACAATGCCGGCAACTACGTCATCTCTCTCAACAAACTGGTGAAGTGGATGGGTGGCCTGGTCGAAAACGCGGGCGTAAACCTGTTCAAAGAATTCGGCGGTGCGGAACTGATTTACGAAGGCGACGGCATCGCCGGCGTCATCACTGAAGACAAAGGCCTGGACAAGAACGGCAAGCCCAAGGACAACCACACCCCCGGTTACGAACTGCGCGCCAAAGTGACGGTGCTGGCCGAAGGAACCCGCGGCTCGCTCACCAAGCAACTCGTCGCGAAAAAGAACCTGGACAACATCAATCCGCAGAGCTACGGAATCGGGATCAAGGAGCTCTGGGACATTCAGCCCGGCAAACTGAAACCCGGCTACGTCGCGCACACGCTCGGCTGGCCCATTTCCACAAAAATGTACGGGGGGGGATGGATCTACAGCCTAAGCAACAACCGGGTTTCGATCGGACTCGTGATCGCGCTCGAATATGAAAATTCGCGCTTCGATCCTCACGCGGCGTTCCAGACCTGGAAAACCCATCCCCATGTGCGCAACATTCTTGATGGCGGGAAGCTAGTCCGCTACGGCGCGAAATCTCTTCCCTATGGCGGTTGGTACGCGATGCCGCGCAATTATCTCGACGGGGGATTGATTGTCGGCGACTCCGGCAGTTTTCTCGATTCGCAGCGGCTGAAAGGCGTGCACCTGGCCATGAAGAGCGGCATGCTGGCCGCCGAAACCATTTTCGAAGCGCTGAAGGAGGGCGACTACTCCTCCAACACGCTGAAGCTCTACAAAGAAAAAATCGACAAGAGTTACATCAAGGAAGAACTTTGGAAGGTGCGCAACTTTCACCAGTCCTTCAGAAACGGCCTGCTGGATGGATTCTTTTACTCCGGTCTGCAAGAGATCACCGGCGGCGCCGGCATCATCGACCCGATGCGCGCGCACGCGGGCCACGAAGCCTATCGCCCGATTTTCGGGCGTCCCGCCCCGGAGCGATTCAAGGGCGACGGAAAGCTTACATTCGATCGCCTGACCGACGTCTATCACTCCGGAACGCGCCACGACGAAGATCAGCCCTGCCACCTGAAGGTTCAGGACCTGAACATCTGCTCGACGCGCTGCGTGGAAGAGTTTGGAAATCCCTGCCAGTATTTTTGCCCGGCTGCGGTCTACGAAATGGCGAAAGAGGGCAACGGACAGAAGCTGAAGATCAATGCTGCCAACTGCGTGCACTGCAAAACCTGCGACATCGCCGATCCCTACCAAATCATCGACTGGGTCGTTCCCGAAGGCGGCGGTGGCCCGAATTACGAAGGCATGTAGGAGGGCTAAGTTGAGGGCGACAAGAGCTTGCGGAAATAAGTTTTCACGCGGCTCCAGGTGGAATCTTCCGCTGGTTTTTGAGGGATTGCCGGTGTTTTCGCCGGTGCGGGACCACTGCCCTGCGCCACTATCGGATCGCCTTCCACGCGCCCCTGAAATATCAGCGTGGGGCGCACACGCACACGACGCACCAGGATAATCAGGTTCGGATCGAATTCGGATTGCACTTTTGCCTTGGCGTCGTAATGCAGCGGCGGCATGAACACCTGGTATACGGGACCGTCAGACTGCTCCGCTTGAGCGGGATCCTCCTGCGGCGCCGGCGGTTTTGTTTCCGCGGCTTTTTTCTTGAGGTCGTCTTTCGTGGCCAATTGGCTGATTTCCGTCCCCGCAGTCATGGGCTTCATCACAGCCTGCATCGCGCAGGCGCATTGTCCCTGTGCGGGCCGCAAACTCTCGATTTGCCCATTGGCCAAAGTGACGTCGCCGCTTTGCGGCACCAGGACGCTTTGCCCCGTCAATTGCTGCTCGACGCGCACTGCCCCCTTGTTCGCCCGGATGCACATGGCCCCGGCGCTATCGAGGCCGACCAGGATGTCTTCGGCGCCATTCCCGATCGAAATTGGATGCGCCTGAATTTGCGGCGTGTAAATGTTGAGCGAAACCTCGCTGCTTATCGCCGCGTGAATGGTGCCGGAATCGAGCGCCAGAGTTATTGAGCCCCCGGCTTTGAGCATGGAAAAATGTGCCGGGCCGCAGATCATGATCTGCCCTCCCTCCACCAGATCAATGCGCGCCTGCCCCGCCTTCACATGGACCTCGCTGCCGCTGCGCAGAATCGTCTTCACCTGCCCGCGAACCACTTCGACGGACATCGGCCCATCGACCGAGATGGCTTCCCCTTCGATCGCGCCGATCGCGTCCGCGGGCGGATTGTCGGCGCGCGCCGCGAGTCCGGCGAAGCAGGCAGCGAACACGGCGGCGCAGGCCAGAAAGCTGGCGATGCCGCGTGATATCCGGGTATTGGCCGCGCTTGTCACTTACGGTGATCTCCATCGGGGCGGGAGAATGGGGGACACTCTATATACTATAGGAAGATGGAAAACCGCGACATACGAAGCGAAGAGCCGGAAACAGCGGTCAGCGCGCATTACGATACCCGCCTGCCAGCCTTGCCGTGGAGCCGACGGATCCAGATTCCCCTCATCGCGGCGGTTGTCTATAGCGTGATCCGCGTGCTGGGGCCCACGCTGCGTTTTGAAGCCGCTGGGCGCGCCAGGGTGGATGAGTTCCTTGCGAAGCAGGAGCCCTGCATCTGGGCTTTCTGGCACCGCGTTATCCTGCCGATTTCGTGGTACGCCAGGAACCGGGAAATTGTGGTGATGAACACCACCGCGTTCGACGGCCAATGGACGCGCAAAGTGATCGAGCGGCTGGGATTCGGCACGGCGCAAGGCAGCTCTTCGCGTGGCGGATTGCGCGGCTTGCAGGTGATGGCGCAACGGATCGCCGAGGGTTACGATTGCGCGTTTACAATCGACGGGCCGCGCGGCCCGAGGTACGTGGCCAAGGTTGGCCCCGTCCTGCTGGCGCGGATGACCGGCGCGCCGATTATGGTGTTCCATATTGGCGTGGACCGCGGAAAGACGATCGAGAAGACCTGGGACCATTTCCTGTTGCCGGGACTTTTTGCAAGAGCGATTTTAATTGGCGGCAAACCGATTTACGTTCCGCAGGATGCCGACGCGGCCATGATCGAGACGAAACATCAGGAAATGCAGAAGGAGCTGGAACGCGTGAGGGATATTGCCGAGGGATGGTTTTCGTTTTCGGATGCGGAGAAAGAAAAGTATCGGGCGGAGTTTGGATGTTGAGATTGCTCTCTTGGCTTCGGAACTCGAGGCCGCTTACTTTGGAGTAGAACTGTACGCTGAGGTCCTTCAGCCATCCTTATCGGATGGCTGAAGGATGACAACGCGCTAGTCGGTAGTCACCTGCAGAAAAATCCCCACAAAATGGGACTAGTTGCCGTCGCGCTCGCCCAGCTTGACGGGAATGTCCACTTTCTTGGCGCCGCGATAGACGCTGACGGTAACCGAATCGCCGGGGCGCTTGCGGTTGAGCAATACATTCATGTCGAACTGATTGCCGACCTTCTGGCCGTCGATGCCGACAATCACGTCTCCGCCGATAGTCAGGCGGCGCATTCCGGATTGCACGGTGCGGTCTCCGCCGCGAATTCCGGCAGCCGCCGCGGGGCCGCCTTTCGTGGCCTGCTCCACCAGCAGTCCTTCCTGCACGGGCAAATCGAGAGCCTCGGCGAGCCATGCGGTCAATTCCAGCGTGCTCACACCCAAATACGCGCGGCGGACTTTGCCTTCGGTGATCAGGTCGTTGGCTATCAATTTCGCCGTATTGATGGGTATGGCGAAACCGATTCCCGCCGCGGTGCCCGAAGGCGTATAGATGGCGGAGTTAATTCCGATCACATCGCCGTGGGTATTGATCAGCGGCCCGCCGGAATTGCCGCGGTTAATAGAGGCGTCGGTTTGGATCGCGTCGTCAATAAACGTGCTCTGGCTCGTCTGCACCGTGCGGCCCAGGGCGCTGACGACCCCGGTGGTGAGCGTGGACTGAAAACCGAAAGGATTGCCGATGGCGAGAACTTTCTGCCCGACCTGCAGCGCGGAGGAATCTCCAAGCGTCAACGAGGCAAGGTGCTTCCCTTTCGGGTCAATCTTTACCAGCGCCACGTCATTGCGCTGGTCGGCGCCGACGAATTTAGCGGGGTAGCGCGTCTTGTCGCCAAGGATCACCTCGATGGTCTGTGCGCCGGCCACGACATGATAATTCGTGAGGATGTATCCGCGGGGATCGATCAGGAAGCCAGAGCCCGCGCCCTCGACCGGAACGGGGTCCATGAAAAAATCATACTCTGTGGCTTTCGTGAGGACGTTGGCAACCGCCGGAGACGCCTGACGATAGATGCGGACGTTGATGGACTCTTCTTCGGTGAGAGATTCAGGACGCTCCGCAGCATTCTTCAAGTTGAGGCCCGGCTGGTCCGAGCCGAGGCGGCGGGCTTCGACTTCCCTGGATTGGTGGGGGCCGTAGCGCGCGCCAACCCAATAGGCGCCTAGAATAACGATCAGGGCGGTAAGAATTAGCCGTGCGCGGCTGCTACCGGTTTCGTGATTACTTTTCGTCATGGGCTGCTCCACGTGTTCTGTCTTCAAGTATAAGGCAACCGCGGGCAGGCGGGTGTGAGCGGTGACCGCCGGAGAAAGCGTGGCGGGATCACGCGGGTTCAACCGTGAGTTTCAGACCGATAGCCTTGGTAACCGCAACTAGCGTGGATAGGCGAGGATTGCCGTCAGCGGACAAGGCGCGATAGAGACTTTCCCGCTGAACGCCGGCCGCCTTCGCAATCTTGGCAATGCCCTGGGCTTGGGCCAGATGCCGCAGAGCAAGCAGCAGGACGCGAGGCTCACTGTCGTCTTCCAACGCGGCCTTGAGATATTCCGCTGCAAAATCGGGATCATTGCGAAGCCTGCGAACGATTGTTTCGTCGTGCGAACGGCTAGCTCTGCGTTTCATTCGTGCAAGCTCCTTTCCTTGTAATCCTTGAGATAACGGATCGCCCGCTCAATGTCCGCCGATTGTTTGCGCTTGTCGCCACCGCACAAAAGCAATACGCAGACCCGTCCGATAAACCCGTAATAGACTCGGTAGCCGGGGCCCCAATCGATTCGGAGTTCGCACACGCATTCCCTCAATGGCTTACAATCGCCAAAATTGCCGACAGCCAGGCGGTTGATTCGAGCGGCAATTTTTGCTTGAGCCCGTGGGTCCGCCAGCCGGGTCAGCCATTCGTCGAAGACATCCTTCCCATAAGGGGTCGCGTAATGGCGGACTTTAATAGCAATACTCATTGTAACTTATACATCACAACGACGCAATCCACGGGAAAAGGGTGTGGTGGAATGATATGTATTACCATACATATATCTTATTACAGTTATACAAACGTCTGGATGGAGATCGCCTCATTCAAACCTTTGTACCGTCTCGGTGTATTGGGAGTTCAGGGGGCGGCCCGCTAGTGGCGCAAAGGGCAAGCGGGAGAGCAATTGGGGGAAAAGCGAGAGATGATAGAGTTACAGACCTATTGATTGCGCATCCTGAAACAGGTACATGCCCTTGGGAGGAATGATGGAAAGCGAACGTCGCCGCACGCCACGCTACATGTTTTTTGCCAGCGCGGAACTGCTGGAAGAAAGATCGGAAGTGCGGATTGCGACGCGCGTCAGCGAGCTGAGCCGCAACGGATGTTACCTGGATATGATGAACCCGTTCCCCATGCATACGGTGGTCAAGCTGAAAATCTGGACGGAAGAAAACGTCCTGATCGAGACGAAGGCCTGTGTGGTTTACTCGCAGGCGAATCGGGGAGCCGGACTCTCTTTTGTGGATTTGGATCCGAAGTATTTGTCTCTGCTGGATAAATGGCTGGAGAAGGCCAAGAAGGAATCGTGAGCGGTAGAAGTCCCTACTTCAGTTCAATCTCGACAATTTGCCCCGCTTCTTTCCCAGCGTTTGCCAAAGAGTGCGTGACCTTCGTACTGACCCAATGAAAATCGCCAGTCTTGACGTCGTGCGTGTTTGACTGCCCATCCGGCGCGGTCATTTTCAACGGGAAACCTGTTACCGCAACGATCAAATAAGGTCGTTCATGCGTGTGCATCGGGGTCACACCGCCGGGCGCGAGCGTCCACTTGTACACCCGAGCGCTCGGATTTTCGCCCGCCACCGGCCCGGCGACATTTACGGAAGGATGCTCCGGACGCTGGAGAAGTTCCACGTCAAGCACATCGAAAAGTCCCGGCCCGCGATTGTGAACCCGGTGCGTGAAGGGAGTTTCCCGCAACGTGCGCAGCGAAATGTTCCCCGGTTTCTGTTCGACCGGAGCGCCCTCCGGCTCGCCGGGAAGTTGCTGCGTCGCACTGGTGTTCCCGAGCCACACGGCCACATCATCAACCGAATGGATGTGATACAAGCTGCGTTCCCCGGGCTGGAGCGTAACTCGCAGCACCAAAACGTTCTCATTTTTCAAGAGCAGATTGTGGTTAGGCTCCTGCTCAACAGGAACGGGCGCGGATGTTTCCCGTGTAACGACAAGACTGAGCAGAACAATCGCCGACGCGACATTAAACCAGAGTTTCATGGCGGGAGCCTTTCGCCTCAGTTCGTAGTGGGACGATTCTACTGTCGGATGAAAAATGAGCCAATGGGTTTCTACGAGAGAACGGCCGACGTTCAGAACTTATACTCCAGATTCAGCTGGAAGCGGCGCCCAGGATAGGCCGAAGCGGGAATACCAAAATTGGGATTGACCGGGCCGCCGTCCGGGCCGATCACCCCGATGAAAGTGACATAGTTCGGATGATTGAGCACGTCGAACACGTTCATTGACGCAGTAAGCACGGGGCCGTCTTTTTTCTCTTTCTTGAAATGAAAGTCGTGCGCCACGTTGACGTCAAGATTCAGCAGCCCCGGCCCGTGCATCGAATTGCGCGGAAAGAGCCCGCCATCCGGCCGATCATTGAAAACGCCATCCCCGTTCGAATCGAGTCCCGTGGTCACGTTGACGGGCTTGCCGGAGTACGCCTGAAGCGCAACGCCGAGGCTGAAAAGACTGGAAGGCTCGAAAGTGCCAAGCAGATCGAATTTATTGCGCCGGTCATTATCGGAGCGCGCCCAATCGAGATTCGGAAAGTTGCTGTTGCCGGGAAAATAGTTGATGCCGCTGGTGTTGTTGTACGACTTCCCAAGAATGTACTGCGCCTGGCCGGCAAAATATTTGGATGGCTTCCCGCGGAATGTCAGTTCCAGCGAATTGCCCTTCTGGTAGCCTTCCGATTCGATCTGGCGAATCTGGCCGAAGGCAGAATCGGGACGCGCCAGATAATCCGGCACGAGCGGCGCGTTGATGTCCCGCGAGGTGAACAGATCAATGCCGCGCGTGCCAACGTAGGTGGCGCTGAATGTGCTCTTCGAGGTGATCTGCCGCTCGATGCCAAAACTATATTGAACAATGTAAGGAATCCTGGCGCGCGGGTCGAGCTGCACCAGGCTGGTGGGGACGCCCACAAGGTCCGCAGAAGTGACGGGATAAGGAACGAAGACGCCGGGCGGCGGCGAAAGGATCTGCCGCAGGAGAGTTTGCCCGTCGTAATGCAGCAAATCCGCGATCGCGCGATTGCCGGAGCGGTCGTAGAAAACGCCGGCGCCGCCACGGAAAACGAGTTTGCCATTGCGACGGGGCGCCCAGGCAAACGCGAAGCGGGGCGCAAAATTATTCGAGTCATCGTTGAAATAGTTCTGGAAGTAGTAGCGCACGCCGAGAGTCACGGACAAATTCGGCTTGATCCGCACGCTATCTTCGATGAAACCGGAAACGATGCGTTCCCAGAAAACAAGATGCCCGTTGCCGGTCTGGATTCGGAAACCGGAGGGCTGCAGCGCGTTGTAGGCGTTGATGTCGGCAAACGTGTAGGCACCTTGTTGGTACGTATTGTCATCGCTTCCGCGTCGGCTGAGGTCGGGAATGTCCACGCCGAAAACCAGCATGTGGCGGCCGCTGGTGTAACTTAGAAAATCGGTGCCATCAAAGTGGGCTTCCGTGCGGTGGAGATCGGCTTGTGCGCCGCCTCCCGTAAAATAGCCCTGCACTACAATTTGCGGCGCGGCGACATTGCTGGTGGTGGGATTATCGTTGTGGCCGAACAGAAAGCGGAGTTGGTTCACCCACTTCGACGAGAAAATGTGGCGATAGCTGACGTTGACCTCGTGCTCTGTGAATCCGGTGGTGTAACCGGCCTCGGGGAGCACTGTTCCGCCCACGCCCTGATTCTTTGACAGCTGATCCTCGTAGGAATACCCGATCCAAAACTGGTCGCCATTGTCGAAATCGTGGAATGCGCGGAAAGAACCGAAGAAATGGCGCTGCGGGGCCGGCACATTTTCGTCCAGGATAGAGGTGGGAGTAGGCAAACCAAAGGCGTGGACGACGGCCTGGAGATTGTCGTTATCCTGCTCCAGCGACAGAAGAAACGTGTTTCTCTTGTCGTGACCCAGCGGCCCCGTGAACGAGCCCTCTTCCATGTAGCGGCTTTCGGAAGGCTTGGTGGTGGCGAACGCATTGCTGGCGTCGAAAACGGAATTGCGGGTGAGGAAATTCACGGTGCCGTGGTAGGCGGGCGTCCCGCCTTTGGTGGTGATTTCGACGCGGGCGCGGCCGGGGCGTGCGAACCGAGCGGAATAGGGATTCTGATTAATCTTTACCTCCTGCACCGCGGAAGCGGAGACGCCGGGACCGTTGGCCTCGACGCCATTCACAACCAGGGAGACGCCGCTGGTGGCAATGGCGTCATCACTCAGGAAGCGGGAGAGCAGGGTGATGTAGTCGAGATCGAAGACGGGAACGCGATCGAGCGCGTCGCGGGTGATGTTATTGGCATTGAGATTTTCGGACGCGTCGGAGGAAGTCTGAGGGACGTTTTCATCAGCAGTAACGCTGACAACCTCGCTGACCGCGGAGATGGCCAGCGTGATGTGGAGAGGCACAAGCGCTTTTGCACCTACCGTGACTTCAACCAGGCCGTCTTTGAAACCGGCCGCATGGATGCGAAGGCGATACTTGCCCCGGGGGAGATCGTCGAAGAAAAAATAGCCGGTGCGGTCGGTAGTTGTGGAAGCCTGGGCGGAACCGTTGGAGGTCAGCAGGGTGACTTGGGCCTCAGCTACTTGGGCGGAAGAAGGATCCAGCACCGTGCCAGTAAGAGTGTGGGCGGGAGGCGAGGGTTGTGGAGTCTGAGAGAAGAGCGCGGTGGGGAGAACGAGAATGAGAAAAAGAAGGAAGAACTCGCAATTGGCGCAAGGCGCTTGGACTGGCGGATTGGATTTCACAAATTTCATTTGGCCCGTGGGCGTCGAGCGGCCCAGTGAGACTTGCAAACGCGACAAAGGGCAAACGGAGAGGCAGCCCCCTTCTTAGGTAGCAAGATACAAAAGCCAACCTAAATGGAAGATAAAAGTTGGGAGGCGCTAGCCCTTCGCTTTTTGCAGCTCTTCGGTAAGCGCGGGCATCACTTCGAAAATGTCGGCGACGATGCCGTAGTCGGCGATTTCGAAGATGGGCGCATTCTGGTCTTTGTTGACGGCGACGATGGTCCGTGCGCCTTTCATGCCGACAACGTGCTGGATGGCCCCGCTGATGCCCAGCGCGAGATACAGCTTCGGCGCAACAGTCTGTCCGGAACTGCCAATCTGGCGCTCCATCGGCAGCCAGCCTTCGTCACAGATCGGGCGGGAGGCGGCGAGTTCGGCGCCCATGGCCTTAGCGACGGCTTCGGCCTGCGCGATATTTTCGGGCGCCTTGATGCCGCGGCCAATGGCGACGATGAGCGGCGCCTGGGTGAGGTCCACGACGGATTTTGCTTCCTTGAAAAGCTCCAGCGGCTTGGTGCGGATGTCGGCGGCGCTCACAGTAACGTTAACTGTGTTAATCGGGGCCTTGCCGCTTGGGTGTGCCGCGAGTTGGTCGGCGCGGAAGGCGCCCGATTGAAACGAAACGAACCAGGGCGCGGCGCCGATGAAGGTGACGTCCGCGGCGGTCTTGCCCTGAAACATCTGGCGCACGAAAACTAATTTGCCGCCTTCGCTTCGGAAGCCGACGCAATCGCCGACCATTCCCTTGCCGAGCATGGCGGCGAGTTTCGGCGCGAAATCGCGCACCTGATAGGTGTGGGGAAAAAGAACGAGATCAGGCTTGGCCGATTCGATGACTTGCTTGAGCGCCGCGCAATAGCCGTCCGGAGTGTAGGAATCGAGCAGGTCGTGCTCGACAAGGAGAACTTCCGAGACGTTTTTGGCCGCGAGTTCACCGGCTAACGCGGCGACGCCCTTGCCGATCACGGCGGCGCTAACTGTTGCTGAGGCAGCGGCGGCGATTTGCTGGGCCGCGACGAGCGTCTCAAAACTTGAGTTGTTCCACTTGCCTTGGCGCTGTTCCGCAATGACGAGAATTTTCATGGTCAGATCACCCGCGCTTCGAATTTGAGCTTTTCGACCAGCTTGGCCGCGGCTTCCTTCGGCGTGCCGGTGAGGAATTCCGTTTTCTTGGTTTTGGTGGGAACGTAGATTTTTTCGATTTTCTGCGTCGGCTCGACGGTGACGCCGAGCGCTTCGCGAGTAAGCGCGGCGATCTCTTTTTTCTTTGCCGCCATGATGCCCTTGAGCGTGGCGTAACGGACTTTGTTGATGCCGGACTGAATCGTGAGCACCGCGGGAAGCGGGCACTCGATCCACTGGAACCAGCCGGCCTCCAGCTCGCGTTTGAGCTTCATTTTCCCGCCCTGCACGTCAATCTGCATAATGAGCGTGGCGTGCGGGAGATTCAGCAGCGCCGCAAGCAGAACACCGGTCTGCCCAAAGCCGTGGTCGTCGCTCTGCAGGCCGGTGAGGACGAGATCCACTTTTTCTCTGGCGATTGCCGCGGCGATCACTTTTGCGGTGCCCAGCGGATCGAGTTGCGCGAAATTGTCGTCGGCGATGTGGATGCCCCGGTCGGCGCCCTTGGCGAGAGCTTCCTTGATGGTTTGTTTCACGCGTTCGGGGCCCAGCGACAGCGCGATCACTTCGCCACCGTGCTTTTCCTTTAGGCGGAGCGCTTCTTCGAGCGCGTAGGAGTCCGGCTCATTCATTTCGAAGCCGATGTCCGATTCCTTGATCCAGTTGCCGGCAATGGCGAGGGGCGCGTCTTTGGCGGGAACCTGTTTGATGCATACGAGAATGTTCATTGCGTTGCCTTCCTATCTAAACGGCGCCCGCCTCGGAAGGCGGCCGCTACAAAGGCGTGTTGAGACTGGCGCGGGGAGCGAGGGTAAATTTTGAGGCGGCTAAATTAAATTGTAGTGGCCGACCTTCAGGTCGGCCACCCCAAGTTGCCGGAGAAATTATTTCCCGGCCCAGCGCTTGAAAATCAGGGCGGCGTTGGTGCCGCCAAAACCGAACGAATTCGAAAGCGCGTAATCCACCGTGGCCTTCCGCGCGACATTGGGAACGTAGTCCAGATCGCAGTGGGGATCCGGCGTGTCCTGGTTGATCGTGGGCGGCAGGATCTGATCGCGCAGCGCGAGAACGCAGATGCCGCCTTCCAAACCGCCCGCTCCGCCGAGGAGATGCCCGGTCATGGATTTGGTGGAACTGACCGGCAATTTCTTGTTGATGGCGCGCTCGCCGAAGAGGCGCTTCATTGCCGTGGTTTCGATAGCGTCGCCAAGCGGCGTGGAAGTGCCATGCGCGTTCACGTAGCCGATGTCGTCGGGAGTGAGCTTCGCATCCTTCAGCGCGGCTTTCATCACGCGATAGGCGCCGTCGCCATTTTCCGCGGGCTGCGTGATGTGATACGCATCTCCACTCATGCCGTAGCCGACAATTTCCGCAAGGATGGGAGCGTTGCGCTTCTGCGCGTGCTCCAGCGATTCCAGGATCAGGATGCCCGCGCCTTCGCCCACCACGAAGCCATCGCGGTCCGCGTCAAACGGGCGGCTGGCTTTTTCCGGCGCATCGTTACGCGTGGAGAGAGCGCGCATGGAAGCGAATCCGCCGATCCCCATGGGCGTGATGGTGGCTTCGGTGCCGCCGCAAATCATCATCTCCGCCGCGCCGCGCTCGATAATCTTGAAAGAATCGCCAATAGCGTGGGCCGAAGCAGAGCATGCCGTGGCGGTAGCGGAGTTCGGTCCGCGCGCCCCGTAGCGAATCGAAATGTGCCCCGATGCAAGATTGACGATGGCCGAAGGAATGAAGAACGGAGAAATTTTCCCGGGGCCGCCCTGCATCAGCTTGATGTGCTCGCGTTCGATGATGTCGAACCCGCCGATGCCGGACGCGACGTAGACGCCGACTTCATCGAGGTCCGAATCTTCCGGCTTCCAGTTGGCCATCTTGACGGCAAAATCCGCGCCAGCCAGGGCCACCTGGATGAACCGCCCCATCTTTTTGAGTTCTTTTTTCTCGATCCACTGGAAGGGATCGAAGTTTTTCACTTCGCCGGCGATTTTGCAGTCGAAGTCCGCGGTATCAAAATGCGTGATGAGGCCGACACCGCTCTTGCCGGCTACGAGGTTTTTCCAGCTTTCCTCCGTGCCGACTCCCAGCGCGCAGACCAATCCAACTCCCGTAACGACAACCCGGCGGGTCAACTTGCTTGCTCCTTCAATCGGGGTTTAATGTGCGACCTACTTGCCCTTCGAGTGCTTATCGATGTACTCGATAGCGTCCTTGACCGTGGTCATCTTTTCGGCGTCCTCGTCGGGCACTTCGATGCCGAAGGCCTCTTCGAAAGCCATGACCAATTCGACCTGGTCGAGCGAGTCCGCGCCGAGATCGTCCACGAAGGACGCGGTGGGCGTGACTTCGGCTTCATCCACACCAAGCTGCTCGACGATAATCTGCTTTACGCGTTCTTCCACGCTGGCCATTCCCATTCCTCCGCGACCTGATGTCGCTCTGACGTAGTTCGTACTATCGTGCACCACTTCGAGCCGTGAGGCTCTCTTACATGTCGTTTAGGCTGCCCGAGGTAACCTTGCCAGTCTACTTACCCTGCGCAGCAAGGTCAACTTCGTGGAAGCTTTTAGCCGACTGTCAACAGCCGACAGCCTTAAGTCAACCGCCGAAAAATCCGGTCACGCCAGATACATGCCGCCGTTGACGTCGAGGACGTGGCCGGTGATGTAGGCGGCTTCGTCGCTGGCAAGAAAAACGATGGAGGCGGCGACGTCCTTGCCGGTGCCCATGCGGCCGAGCGGAATGCGTACTTTCAATTCCTCTTTCACTTTGTCGGGAAGGACAGCCGTCATGGGCGACTCGACGAAACCTGGAGCGACGGCGTTGACGGTGATATTGCGCGAAGCAATCTCGATGGCGATGGCTTTGGTGAGACCGATGAGGCCCGCTTTCGACGCGACGTAGTTGGCCTGGCCGGCGTTGCCGCTTTCCGCGACGACGGAAGAAATATTGATGATGCGGCCGGCACGCGCTTTCATCATCGGCGGCAGCACCTGTTGGATGCAGATGTGCGCGCCCGTGAGATTGGTACGGATCACCGCTTCCCAATCGTCGGGCTTCATGCGCATGGCCAGCCCGTCGCGGGTGATGGCGGCGTTGTTCACCAGAATGTCGATCTTGCCGAATTTTTCGAGGATGGATTTGAAGCCGGTTTTGATCTGCTCGATGTCGGCAACGTCCATCTTCACCGCGAAGGCTTCGCCACCCTTGGCATTGATTTCCTGGACGAGTTCGGCAAGCTTTTCCTCGTTGCGCGCGGCGACGGCGACCTTGGCCCCGGCTTCGGCGAGCGCGTGTGCCGTGTCCCGCCCAATGCCCTGCGATGCGCCGGTGACGACGGCTACTTTATCTCGTAAGCTAAACATTCATTCGCAACCTGTAGCTCACCCCTTCAGGGGTGAGGCTGTTCACAACAATTTCGACCCTGCCAATACAATTGAAAACCCTCAGGCCTGAAGGCCTGAGCTACAAACCTTTGGCGACATCCCGACCACACGACAAACCTAAACCAAACGGCGCCCGCCTCAGAAGGCGGCCGCTACAAAACCGCCTACGGGCCGATCCGGAGATCGCCGTTCCGGGGTGCATCATGCCGCGTCGGATTTTGCCGCTGTGATGCGATCCACCGTGGCTTGCAAACTTTTTTCGTCTTCCACATTCAAAGTGGTCACCGAGCGTTCAATCTGGCGCATGATGCCGGTGAGCACGCGGCCCGGTCCGACTTCGATGAAGGTGTTGACGCCCTCGTCGAGCAGCATCCGCATGGACTCTTCCCAACGCACGGGCATGGTGACCTGGCGAATCAGCGCTTCGCGGGCTTCATCGCCCTTTTTGATCGTGTCGGCGTCCACGTTGGTGACGACCGGAACGTGGGGATCCGCAAACTGGATGGCGCGCAAATCCTTTTCCAGCCTTTCCTGCGCGGGCATCATCAGCGAGGAATGGAACGGCGCGCTAACGGGAAGCAGGACAGCGCGCTTGGCTCCCGACTGTGAAGCAATTTCGATGGCGCGCTTCACCGCGGCGGCATCGCCAGAAATAACCGTCTGGTCCGGCGAATTGAGATTGGCGGCGGTGCAAACTCCGCCCTCCGCGGCGCGCTTGCAGGCGTCCGCGACGACAGCGGGCGACACTCCAAGAATCGCGGCCATCGCGCCCTTTCCAAGGGGGACCGCCTCCTGCATGTACGTGCCGCGCTTGTGAACCAGCCGCACCGCATCAGAAAAATTCAGCGAACCGGCGGCCACGAGAGCGGAATATTCACCGAGGCTATGGCCGGCGACAAAATCAGCGCCGATGCGTTTTTCAGAAAGCACCCACAACGCGGCAACCGAAACGGTGAGGATGGCGGGTTGCGTCAGCGCGGTAGACTTCAGCTCCTCTTCCGTGCCCTCAAAACATATTTTGGAGATGGAAAAGCCCAGCGCTTTATCCGCTTCATCGAAAATGGCGCGGGCCGCGGAATATCTCTCGGCAAGTTCCTTGCCCATGCCGGAATATTGTGAGGCCTGGCCCGGGAATATGAATGCGACTTTACCCATAATTGCTCCTCTCTCCGGACGTCACACTTGCGCGTGAATCAGGGAGAGCTCTTGTTCAATCTTTTCGTTCACCCGCGCGCGGGCAAGTCCCGCGGCAACGCGAATGGCGTTCTTGATAGCGTTCGCGTTGGACCGGCCGTGGCCGATCACGCAAACGCCGCGGACTCCGAGGAGCGGTGCCCCGCCGTACTCCGCATAGTCCATGGTGCGCTTGATGCCCTTCAGCGCGCCTTTCGAAAACAGATAGCCCACCTGCGATGCGAAAGTGCTTTTGTACGTCTTTCGCAAATACTTGATGATCTCCAT
>Ga0210385_10000134_pt1 | contig 79916 bp, 63 predicted proteins | sample IncBWH26OmetaG_FD_160107 | JGI IMG/M metagenome (GOLD analysis project Ga0210385, IMG submission 160107) | Forest soil microbial communities from Barre Woods Harvard Forest LTER site, Petersham, Massachusetts, United States - Inc-BW-H-26-O ... | reverse complement strand
AACTCCCTTGCAGGCTGCTGCCGACGCCGCGGTTTCGTCTGTCTCAGGCTCCGGCCAGCATCATTTCCATCACCACTATCATCATCTTGTTCCCGCCCAGCCCGCCGCCTCCAGTTCGTCCGCCGCCGAGTTCGCGCCTTCCACCCCGCGAGGCCGTGCTCCGAGCCCCCCTGGAACTTCCACCGGTGGCCGCGCCGAAGCCGGAGCCCGCAAGGTTGTGCAGGACTGGGTGCAGGCCTGTAACACCAGGCATATCGACGATCTGCTCGAACTTTATACCGCTGACGCTACCATCATCCGATCCAGCGTCCCACCGGTTCGCAGCTTGCCGGCGATACGCGAATTCCTTGCTTCGCTGCTCGAAGCCGGTTTGGGTGACGTCGAAATGGAATCGCTGCGTCTCGAGATGTTGGGTGATATAGCTCTCGATCTCGGCCGCTGCAAAATGCTGGTGCCGGTTGCCATGGGCAAACGTCGTGAGGAGCGCGGCAAGTACCTGGTTGTCCTCCTCCGCCAGCCTTCCGGCGGCTGGAAGATTCTGGCCGATTGCTGGTCCTCGGATCTGGCCGTCAGCGCCCCGCCTGAGCCCACTGGCAGAAAGATCAGCGAACCAACCCCGCCCATCCGCAAGCCGCGCTGACGAGAATGCTGACGGCAAAGAAAAACCCCGATCCTTTCGGATCGGGGTCGATTCGCTAACGGAATGTGTTACCGCTCTGTTTAGTTGCTGCTGGTACGCGGAGCGAACAGCTGCCAGTAGCTCAAGCTCTCTACATCGCGGAACAACGGCGTTCCCGGCGGCAGTCCGGCCGGAGACGTGAAGTCCGTATCGAAGATGTAGTTACGCGTCGGCGGCTGATACACCGAGTACGCGCAGCACTTGAACACTCCGGTTCCGTAGGTCGAGTAATAGAGGCTCACCAGCGATCCACCATAGTTCAGCGTGGCCCCGGTTGAGTTCCAGTCTTCCAGGAAGCGAAGGAAGTTATGGACTCCACCATCGGTTCCGAACCCATAGTCGGTGCTGTTCTCCCATGAGGGGAACGGGAAGGCCAGGTTCTTGCCGCCCGCGACCGCCAGCCGGTAGTAAGTGGTAGAGGCCGGCCGGTTGTACTGTGCCATCGTGGGCGAGTTATTGCCGTTGGCGCTGCTCGGATTTCCCAACGTCGATTGCTGATCCACCCAGCTGTCCGAGAGCATCGTGACCGCGTCCGCAATCACGGCGGCTGAGGCGTGTCCCGACAGATCCGCTCCTCCACTCCAGAACGGGTCGGCAGAGTTGCTGTTGTAGTCTCCCTGCACGTACACGGGATTTTCCGACGATACCGTAAACCCGCCGGGATCGGCCAGCGTTCCACCGGGAACTGAAGGTACGTTGCCGAATGAGCCATCCACCAGTTTCAACACGTGACGTGCACCGCTGACCCAGTTCTTGCGGGCTGTTCCGCAATTCGCAATCCGGCTGTTGTATGAAGCTGTGCCAAACGGGTCGTTCGGGTTTGCTGCCACGATAAAATAATTTAGGTTGATAGCACCGTTGGTCCCGGTTCCGTAGAAGCCCAATCCCAGGTTATCGGAGCCGTAATTGTCGAGCACTCCGCTTAGGTTGACGTCTTCGGGAGAAACGGACTTACCAGTCGGAATTGGCTCGAGCAGTCCGTCCGGAGTACCCGCTGCCCCGTCCCCTGCGCCATCGGCGTTAATCACGTCCTCCAGCCCCGAATCGCCGGTCTTCACAAAGTTAGAGCCGCCGCCCGACGCCACATTCGGATTCGGCAGCATACCGCGCCGGTCAGAGAAGTACAGAATGTATCCGTTCTGGGTCGCATAGTCCACGCTCGTGCCGCTGGTTCCAATCGATCCCGCCAGCCAGCGCTTCAAGTTGCCTACGTCGATCTCAACCGCATTCATGATCCCGTTCGATGTGCAGCTCGCGTCCGACGGATACGTGCTCGACCACACCGTGTCCCGAGGCTCGCCTTCGCGGGCGTCGTAGAAGTTAATCGGATACCAGTTGAAACGCGACAGGCTCTCTAGCGGCAGCGTCGAAGATCCGGGCGCGCCATTCTCTGCCGTGGTGGTTGATCCAAATTGCCAGACCGTGCCTCCCGGCGTGTCCACCAGCACTTGTGCCGGCGTAATGGCCCACGCCGTGCAATAGTACGTGCTCCCGCTCTTCGCTTTCGCAGTGCACACAGGAGCACTCTCGGTCGTGCTTACACTGGTCGTAACATTGCCCGAACTGACCCGGTCTGCCGGTTCCTGCAAGAGCAAAATCGCATTTGGATTGATCGGATTCGTTCCCGCCGCAGGAGAACTGCTGCCCGGAAGCGTCGGCGCAGCCAGGCCTCGCGCAAATCCCAATTGCAGCCATTCGCTCGTCACCGGATGCCAGTTGCCCGAGGCATCCTTATATTCCACTCGCAGCCAGCCATCAATCAGGTTCCACGTCCCGGTCATCTGCGATTCCGTAGTTGTTTCGGTGAAGGTCGTGCTGCCACCAGTGAGGTAATACGGAAAGGCCGCCGCTCCCGCCGATGTGCAGTTGGTCGGCACGTCGGCCGGAAGCGGAGCAAGAGTTCCACCCCCTGAGCCGGTATACGTCATGCTCGCCAGCGGGCAAAGTGTGAGTGCTGGGGGTACGGTAGTACTGGTTCCCGACCCGCTCAGCGTGCTCGATCCCGTGATCGTGGTGCCGTTGTTTGAGATAAACGGAGCGCCCGTCGGGCACAGCAATACGCAATTCGGATCCGTTCCCGCTCCCACCGACGACATCATCGCCGCCGTCCACGGTGCCGGCGGATAAGGCCAATCAACCGGGCAGCTTGTCACACCGCCACTCGAAGTGCACGTTCCCGATGGCATCGCATTCGACGCGGTCGCGAAGTAAAGGTTGTAAGTGTTCGGCGATGGCGACGGCAGCGACGACAGATAGTTGCCCGAAGTCATCGTGATCCCGTAGGGAAGGTTGTAGCCCGCGCCTGACGAGTTCGCGGGTACGTTCGCCAACCGAATGTTGTTGGAATCTCCCGATCCGCCCGGCAAATCCGCCGGATCGTCGCTCAGCAGCACGTGGATCTGCGCCAGGTTATATTCGCGCGATTGACTCAGCGCCGACGAGTCGGTCGAAAGTGAGCGTCGAATAATCTGATAAGGCTGTGCGCCTTGCGCCACGAACGGCATCGATAGTTTCTTGGCTCCCGTCCCCACCAGCGTCTTGCTCCCGTAGTTCCCGTTGATGATCATGCTGTTGGTTGTGGTTTTGGAAAAAGTGTTCCAAATGGTGGTGTTATAAGTCGACTGTGCCGGATCACCACCCGCCCCTTGAACGCTGCCATCCCCGTAAGCGCTGCCGCCATTCGTGGCCTTGGTAGTGCAATTTGTCGTCGGAGTACTGCAACCCCCTACCGCCGTCGGAATATACACGGTTCCCGTGTCGTTATAGGTGGCGCTGTTTAACCCGTTCGGCAATACCTCGGTTACCACGTTCCCGTACGCTTCAAGCTTGTTGTTAAACGTCAGCGTGTAGCCGCTGGCGACTCCCAGATAGAGATCGGCATTGGTGTGCACCCGCCCGGCGAAGGTCAGGTTCGGGCTGTCGAAGAAGCCGCAATCGCCTTCGCAGAACACGCCGAACTGGAACACCGGAATCAGCGCTACCTGCGCACCCCGCGTCATACTCACTTCCTGCTGCCCAAACATCGCCGCATTCGCCTGCATGCTTACCGGGATGATCTGCGCCCACAAACCCTGATTGGGACCGGCGCTGATCTGGCCCCACGTGGCGGTTGGCGTGCCCGTGCCGGTTGATCCTGTGCAAGTGATTCCCGGTGCTGATATCGAATAAACAGTCCAATTCACCCCCAGCAACGACGGCTGGTTCGCGGTCGCCTGTACACCGCAGATTTGCGTGGCGCTGGGAGACTGCGCATTGTTAAATGTCGATGCGAGATCGGTGGCCATTTTCTCAATGCCACCTTCCGCCGCATGAAACGCCAGGTTGTTCTGCAAATCCGTTCCGCCCACCTTGCCTTCGGTATTGACCATCAACATCAGCCCGATCGCGATCCCCGAAAGCAGCAACAGCATCAGCAAGGACGCAATCAGCGTGAATCCCTTGTCGCGCAATCCGAAAGCGCGCAATCTGAAGACGCGCATTTTGAAGGCGCGCAATTCAGCCCGGTGCAGTCTCGCGTTCTTCATACCGTTACTCCCCTTGGTGTCCGTCCCCATCGCTTTATGCCCCTTCTTCCGTATCGCCTTTTTTTCAGTCGCTAATTGGGGTAGTTATTAACGTAGGTCAAATTTCGCGCGCAGATTGAGGTTTGCAAGTCCATTCGCTGATAGCCGTTGGCTTGCCCAAACTGGGAGCTGTTCAGCGTGCTGTCGATCGCCATGTTCGCCACGTTGATCTTCGTGATCGCGTTCGGCAGCAATCCCGTCGAGGCTCCCGAACACCCGTCGCTCGTGGCTCCCGGGTTGCTGCAAGCCACCGCCGGCGTGTCCGTTGAAGTGTTGAACAGGTCATACGTAAATTTCAGGTAAACCACGTTTTCCGCCACTGGCACCGGTGTATGCCCGCTCACTTGCCGCATCAGCCGCGGAGGCGAGGGGCTGTTGTCGATGTAATAGCTGATGACCTCGATCCGTGTTCCATAGCCGGTAACCGGGGTGTGCGAGTTGTACTGGCTGGCCAGGCTGTAGTTCACCGCGGCAGCCTGATTGAACTTCAGCGCATCGCCGGTAGCGAAGGTGGCCACGCCTCCGCTGGTCGCTGCCGTCGTCACTTCGGCCACTACGTTGGTCGACCCAAACGTAAACAGCACCAGATCGCCAGCCACCAATCCCACCGCCGAATCATTCACTGCCTGGACCGGATTGCTGCCCGCCGTGCAATTCGAACTCGCGACGTTCAGCGTGAAACTCACCGTGGTCGTACTCGTGATCGTCGCCGTGTAGCAGTCCAGATAGAAAGTGCTGTCCGCGTACACCGTCGTGACCACATCGGTCGGCCCTTGCACCGCCAGAAGTGTCGGGCCATCGTCATATGCCGGCAGCAGTCCGTAAAGGTAGGCCGTCGACCCTTGCTTTGGATACGCCACCGAGCCGCCATTGATGTAGCACGTTCCCGACTGGTCGCAGCCATACACCGGAGTACTCGTCGAGGGCAGCGCTATTGCTGCACCCGGAGTGAGTCCCGCCCCCGCCAGGCTAAGGTCTTTGGTCAGGATGTTCGAGGCCGCTCGAAAGTCCTGCTGCAACTCCGCCCGTTGCGTCGTGGTCCAGGTCGCGTTCACTCCCTGGATGTAGATCTGCACCGCAGCAGCCAGCACCACCGACCCCAATGCGATCGACACCGTCATTTCCAGCAGACTGTACCCACTCTGGCGCTTGGTCGAGCGATGGCTCATAACTCCCCTTTTTACTGATACTGCGAAATCAACGAATTCATGATGTACGTCTTCTGCGTCTTCGCCTGCGCTGTCGTGTACTGCACCGTGATCGTGATACTGCGTAATGACGAGATCAGGTTGCCGCCCGAGTCGTACATGAACCCGATCGTGACTGATCGCTGGTAGCCGGTCAACGGTATAAACGTGTCGTCCGCCGTCTGAAAAATTCCGTCCGCTCCCGGGTCTTGCAGAGTTTGCTCCGGCTGGCCAACGTCGCACGTCGTTCCCAGAATCCCTTCATACGCCGCGCAAGTCCCCGTCGCGCTCGAACCGATCGCCTGGTACATCGGCTGCAACCCGGTGGAGAAAATTCCGCAAGTCGAATTTCCTGTGATCGGGCAGTACGTCGAACCTGCATTCTGAATATCGTCAAACGTGATCTGCGTGGTGTTGCGCGCCGTAATGATGGACTCGTACGCCTCATTCGCCAGTTGCTTTGCGATCATGTCCTGCTGCGATGTCTGCGTCGACGCCATCGCCAGCCCAAAGACTCCCAGCAGACTCACCATTCCCACCGTCAGCACGGCCATCGAGATCACAACCTCGACCAGCGAAAATCCGCCCGCTGCGTTTTTTCCTTGCCGGCGACGCCCGCCGTGCCTGATCGTTTTCCTTGACTTGGTCATTGTCGTATCCATTGATATCCCGATCCCGCGGGGTAAAGCCGCCATCCATGAAGCCGGCCCGTTGCGCCAAACAGATCCACCGCCCGGTAACTTCCCGTGTCGGTCAAACTGCGCGCCAGGTAGACGACTCCTCCATCCCAATTGCCCGCTCCGGCGCAGGTTGACGCGGTCTGCGCCGAGCCGTCCGGACAAAAATAAAAGCTCGTTTGTCCGCCGGCGCTGCTGCTCGAGGTGTAGCCAAAGTCAATCGCGTTCGATCCCGTGCCAAAACTGTCTGGCGCCGATGTGCCGGTAGGCGGCACCAGAAAAAAAACGTCGTTCGGATATTGATAAGTCGCCGACGGAAGGTCGCCGGTGAAAGTCGTCGTGGGTGCCACCGTAATGGTTGTCACCACCGGTGGTGTCGTCGTTTGGTTGAAGGTCACCTGATACGCGGTGCGCTGCGAAATCGCGTTGTCCCGCGCCTGTCGCAGTGCCGCCAGCGTCATGTTGTACGAGTTGGTCACACGTTGCGTTTTCAGCAGCGGTTCGAGGCTCACCACCGAGACCACCAGCAGGGTAAGGCTGATAGCAACTACGATCACCATCTCCAGCAAGCTGAAGCCGCTCGCCCGCTGTCGGCAATGTCTCGTATTACTTCTCACGTTCTTGGACCGCATCTTCATTGACCGCACCCGTCGCTCTCGACTCGGTAAATCACTCGCCAGAAAAAACTTCAAATAGCCGGAAATAGATCAGTCCGGCATCCCCGGCAACCCTTGACGGATCACCGCTGCGACACCGGCCCTGACTAACTCGATGGTAGGAACTGTCTCGGGGTACGTCAAAGTACCGGGGTACACCGGCCTTTCGTACACTGGCTTTTGGTAAGGTAATTTCGCAATAGGTTACGATCAGGCCATTGATGACTACTGGCGCCATTTGCCCACCTTGGCGCGGGCTTTCAATGTTTGCGAGAATACAGAGACGAAAATCACGGAAGCCGGAGTTCAGAAGCAACAGTACCCAAGAAAGAACGACAGTAAGTGCCAAATTACTCCGTTACCATGACACCGGTAACTTTGCGTCCGATTGCCGCTCTCTTACCATTACGTAATCATGGATCTTCGCGCCCTTGTGGTGTGCCCCGACCAGGATGCCGCCAAACTGCTTTCGTTGGTCCTGTCCGAGTTGGGGATGACCGTCGAACACACGCCGTCTATCGCTCGCGGGTTCGAATTGCTCGAGAGTCAACGCTTCGACGCCATCGTTTTCGACTATCGCGCCGACCAGAGTTCCGAACAGTTTCTCGCGCGTTTGCGGCAGTCGCCCAAGAACCGTTCCTCCCTGTTGATTGCGGTAGTCGACGGCGGTTTCAACGCCCGTCCCGTCTTCGGACTCGGCGCAAACTTCGTTCTCTACCGCCCGCTATCATCGGAGCGCACGCGCCTCAGTTTGCGCGCCGCCTGTGGTCTTATGCGCCGCGAACGCCGTCGCGCGCCCCGCGCGCGCTTGAACTCGACCGCCAGCGTTGCTTATCCCGGAGCGCCCGAAATCAACGCCGTCCTCACCGACCTCAGCGACGGAGGAACCTCGGTCCAGACCGCCAATCCGCTACCTTCCGCCGCCAAGGTTTACTTCGAATTCTCTCTCCCCGGTCAGCGCGAACGCGTCCGCTTGTCAGGAGAGGTTGCCTGGCAGGACTCGAGCGGTCGCACCGGAATCCGTTTCCTTGACGTGCCGCAATCTTCCCGTCGCCTCATGCAGTCGTGGCTTCAGCAGAACGCCGTCGCCGTGCCAGCCGCACCCCCCAGCCCATCGGCGGCGACGCCACGGAAGGATGTTCCAGAGACTCAGCCGATGTTTTCCCCTGAGTCGACCCCGTCTAGAAAAGCGGCCCTCGTCTCCAATGCCGGCAATCGCCGCGCAGAACGGCGTTTGCCCTGCAAAGTAGGAGCCGAAATCTATCGCCTCGGTGCCACCGTTCCCAATCGCGTCAACCTTTCCGATATCAGTGAAGGCGGTTGCTACGTTGAAATGCCCTCGCCGCTTTCGGGGCGTTCAGGCGTGGAGATCCTCGTCCGCACCGCCGCAACGAAATTGCGCATCCAAGGCCAGGTGATCGCCACCCATCCCGGTTTCGGAATGGGTGTCCGCTTTATGTTTCGCGATTCAGCCGAGCGCGAAGAAATCCTGCGCCTGCTGGCCGTTCTTTCCACCGGTCCAGAGCTGGACCACCATCCGCGCTAGCGCACGTCGGGGTGGTCTGACCAAGCGTTTACAAAATCCGTAGCGATGTCAGACACCCCCTCGCCACTCAGTGGAACGGATACGTATCCCTCCCCATAATTGATGGTTAGCGTGCCGTTCCCCTACGGTTTGAGCCGAATAGGTGAGATAGAGATTGCAGTGACAATCTAATGCCCCGGCTTTGACCTTGCTGCCGTTCTCCGTGGTGGCAGTTCTGGCTAAACGGATTGAGTCCGTTCTTCCACGGCCTTGCGGAAATATTCCAGCGAAAGTTTCAGTCCATTTTCCAAATCCACTTTCGGTTCCCATCCCAGCAGACGCTTCGCTTTCGAAATATCCGGACACCGCTGTTTCGGGTCGTCCTGCGGCAGCGCTTCAAACTTGATCTGGCTTCTCGATCCGGCCGTCGCAATTACTTTCCGTGCGCACTCCAGAATCGTGAACTCCGCCGGATTCCCAATATTTACCGGATCATGTTCCACCGCTCGCGCCAGCCGCAGAATTCCATCTACTTCATCGCTCACATAACAGAAGCTGCGTGTCTGGCTGCCGTCGCCATACACCGTAAGATTTTCTCCTCGCAGCGCCTGCCACATGAAATTCGGAATCACCCGCCCATCGTTGATCTGCATCCGCGGTCCATAAGTGTTGAAGATGCGCAAAATCCGCGTGTTCACGCGATGATAGCGGTGATAAGCCATCGTCACCGCTTCTGAAAACCGCTTCGCTTCGTCATACACCGATCGCGGCCCAATCGGGTTCACGTTCCCCCAGTACGTTTCCGTCTGCGGATGCACCAGCGGATCGCCGTAGCACTCCGACGTCGATGCCATCATGAATTTCGCGCCGCATCGCAGCGCAGTCTCCAGCGCTTCAAACGTTCCGTACGATCCCACGCGAAGCGTCTCAATCCCATGCTCCGCATAGTCGACCGGACTCGCCGGACTTGCGAAGTGAAAAACATAATCCAGCGCGCCCCATTCCCCGGGACGGCAAACATCTTGCTCCACAAACTCGAATCTCGAATCGTTCCGCAGATGATCGATATTCGCAAGCCGCCCCGTTACCAGATTGTCCGCCGCAACCACCGCGTAGCCGTCGCCGAGCAGCCCGTCGCATAAGTGCGACCCCAGAAACCCCGCCCCGCCAGTCACCAGCGCACGCCGCGTATTCGTCATCGCCTTCAGGCGCGCTCCTTTGTCTTCGGCGCCGCTCCCGCCGTCAGCTCCTCCGTCAACGCCGCCGGACGCCCCACGCTGTAATAAGAGAACCCATGCTCCAGCATTACCGCTGGATCGTACAAATTCCTCCCGTCCAGCACAATCGGATACTTCACCAACCCGCGCAATCGCTCCAGATCGAGCGTCGCAAACTCTTCCCACTCCGTCAGAATCAGTAGCGCGTCCGCGCCCGTCGACGCCTCATACGCGTCCGCCGCAAACTCGACTCCCGCTTGCAGCACTTCTTTCGCTCGCTCCATCGCCGCCGGATCGTAGGCGCATACCCGGCAGCCCTCGCGCAATAACTCCTGCACCAGCAGCAGCGCCGGCGATTCCCGAATATCGTCCGTCCCGCCCTTGAACGCCAGTCCCAGCACGCCTAGCCGTTTGCCGCGAAAAGTCCACAGCACGCTGCGCACCTTGCGCATAAAACGGTGTCTCTGGTCCTCATTAATACGGTGCACTTCTTCCAGCAGCCGGAAGTCGTATCCACTTTCCTTCGCCACCGCCCGGAATGCCATCAGGTCTTTCGGAAAGCACGACCCGCCATAACCGATTCCCGGATTCATAAATCGTGGTCCAATTCGTGAGTCCGTTCCGATCCCGTCGCACACCTGTTCCACGTTCGCACCCACCGATTCGCAGATCGAAGCGACCGCGTTGATGAATGAAATCTTCATCGCCAGAAATGCGTTCGAAGCGTGCTTGATCAATTCCGCGCTTTTTGTGCTGGTCACAATCAGCCGCGGCGGCGCTTTGTCCTTTGCCGCTTCCGGCCGCGGAATCGCATCCCCGCGTCCGTAATACCATCCGCTGGTCAGCGGACTGTAAAGCTGACGCATCGTTTCCGCCGCCCGCTCGCTCTCCACCCCCACCACGATTCGATCAGGATAAAGAAAATCCGTTACCGCCGTCCCTTCGCGCAAGAACTCCGGATTCGACGCCACATCGAAGTGCGCCGGATTCGCCCCATTCCTCGTGATGATCGTCCGGATCCACTGGCTTGTGTAAACCGGAACCGTACTCTTTTCGACCACCACCTTATACTCATTCACGCCGCCCGCAATTTCCCGTGCCACCGATTCCACATACGAAAGATCGGCGTCTCCGCTCTCCGTCGGCGGTGTTCCCACCGCGATGAACACCACTTCGCTCTCTCGTGTCGCTCCCTGTAAGTCCCCCGAAAACCGTATGCGTCCGCCCCGGTGCCGCGCCAGCAGTTCCGGCAGAAATTTCTCGTGGATCGGCACCGCGCCATTTTTCAGCGCCGTAATTTTCTCTTCGTCGTTGTCGACCAGGACGACCTCGTGCCCCAGGTCCGCAAAACACACTCCCGTCACCAACCCGACATATCCCGAACCGACCACCGCAATGCGCATAGCGAGCCTGCTCTCCTTCGTAAGTTTCCAGTGCATTCCGGCTCGTCGGAGTGCAATTCCTATTACTGTAGCAGCCTTTTTCAGCGCAACAGACTGTCGAACGTAATGCCTGCGCAAGCCCGCTCTGGAACGGGAATCCCAATCTCACACCGGCAACGTGACCGCGATCACTTACAGCAAACCCTGCCGCATTGACTTCCCCCCGGTTTCGCGGCAAACTCGGCTCTAAGCTTGTACTCCACACCAACGTAGCCGCCGGAACACAAATGTTCCAGCAACCTATGTCGAGGTCTGAGTTTCGCCCCGAAGATTCGGTCCATCATCCGGCCCATGATCCGGTGAAGGCTGTGGCCAGTTATCCAGCCAATGATCCGGCCCATAATCTTGGCGCCGAAACGCCCGCTGCCTATACGCTCGAGCAGCACATCCGCGCTGGTTTTCCGCCCGATCTCGCTCTCGATCTGGTGCTCCACGAGCTCGTTGTCCGCGCCGCCCAGGCTACTCATGCCGCCGCCGCAGCTCTCGCTCTCGTCCGAGGAAGCGAAATGGTCTGCCGCGCCGCCACCGGACACCTCGCTCCCGATCTCGGTATTCCTCTCAATACCCGCGACGGACTTTCCGGAGCTTCCCTCCAGACCCGCCAGCCGCAACTTTCTGTCGATACCGAGTTCGATCCCCGCGTCGACCCCGCCGTCTCCCGCGTCCTCGGCATCCGCTCCATCCTCATCGTTCCCGTCTTCGACAGAAACAAGAATGACAACAATAAGAACGACCGCGATAAAAATGACGAGCCCATACCCGCCGTCATCGGACTCCTCGAAATTTTTGCCACCAGCCCCGTCGCCTTCTCCGCGGCCGATCAGAAAGTACTCGAAGGTTTTTCCGAGGAGTGTACGCGGATTTGCGAAGTCGCTCTCGAACTAACTCCCCACAAGCCCGTTGCCACTGGCGACGCCTTGTCCGAGATCGCGCTGCCGCAACCGCCGGCCCCCCCGCCGTCGTCGCTCAAACTGTCCGATCGAAACTTGGTCGATCACGATCTCATCGTCCCTGTGCCGGCGCCTCGCACCGAACTTCCCTCGCGCCGCTCGCCTTACGAAGTCTGGACCCTCGTCCTTGGAGGTCTCGCGATTCTCGCCTTTGTTGCCGTCAGCTTTCTCATTGGCTCTCGCATCGCATGGCTTCGTTCGTCCGCCCCCTACGCCCCGTCCACTGGGCAGAGCTCGGAACCCGCCTCCGCCGCCCAGGCCAATCAACCGCCGCCGCCCAAGCAGTTCACAAAAGCCCCGCCCGCGGAAAAAGCGTCCGCCAAAAGCCCGCCCGCGAAGCCTTCCGTTCCAGCGCCTGACGAGTTAGTGGTCTATGAAAAAGGGAAAGTCGTTTTCCGCATGAAGCCTGCCCAGCCCGACGGCGATCCCATCGTCCAAGCCGCCGCGACTGCCAAAATCGATGCAACAAATCCGCCATCCGGGAGCAGCGCGACAAAGCCCGCTGCTCCACAAAGCGTATGGTTGGCTCCCGCCGAAGCTGAGACTCGCATCCTCACCCGTACCGAGCCTGAGTATCCCCCCGCAGCCCTGGCCGCCCACCGCTCCGGAGCCGTTGTCTTGGAAGTTGAGGTCGCCGGGGATGGCTCGGTCTCGGCCGTTCGTCCCCTCAGCGGAGATCGGGTTCTGTCCGCGGCTGCCGCAGTCGCCGTTCGCACCTGGCGCTACCGTCCCTTCCGCCAGCACGACCACTCCACCCCCTTCCAGACCGATGTGACCTTGACCTTCACCCTTCCCAACTAGATGCCAAAGTAAGTGTCAGGGTCGAAACGGAGAGGTTTTCGCAACCCAGGAGAGTGGCATCAAGAACGTAAATGTATGTACGTATCGCAATGCCTGCCGGCAATGGAGAGGTTGCAGCGGCCGGCGTTTACGAGAATGCCAGTTCTTTGGCACGCTGCACGGCCTTCACTACGGCCTTGATCAGAGTAACGCGGAGCTTGCCTTCTTCCAGTTCCATGATGCCGTCAATCGTGCATCCGGCCGGAGTAGTCACGGCATCTTTCAGTAGAGCAGGATGATCTCCGGTTTCGAGCACGACGCGTGCTGCACCCAGCGTTGTTTGCGCCGCCAGAAGCGTCGCGATATCCCGCGGAAGACCGACTTTTACTCCTGCTTCGGCGAGCGATTCGAGAATGATGTAGATATACGCGGGGCCGCTTGCCGAAAGGCCCGTAACCGCATCCATGTGTTTTTCGTCGACGGTCACGGTTCGGCCAACTGCGTCGAAGAATCGGGTCGCGGTTTCCAGATGTTGTCGCGTGGCAACCTTGCCTTTGCACAGCGCCGTCATGCCAGCGCCCAGCACGCAGGGAGTATTCGGCATAGCGCGCACCACGGGAATGTCTTTTTCTATCGCGCGTTCGATCATGTCGGTTGGAACCGACGCCGCAACGGAAATCAGGAGTTGCTTTTCGTTTAAGTGTGCGCGAATCTCGCGCATCACATCCGTAACCACCTGCGGCTTCACGCAAAGAAAAATAATGTCCGCGTCTTTCACCGCCTCGGCGTTGTCGGTTCCGGCGCGAACCTTCAACTTCTCTTTCAGCATGCGCGCGCGTTCCGGACGCGCTACCGTCGCCCAGGTTTGCCCCGGCGACAACAACCCGTCGCGGAGAAACGACTGCAGCAGGATCGATCCCATCTTGCCCGCGCCCAAAACCGCCACTTTTGTCTTTCCGCCTGCACTTTTCCCCATGATCATTCTCCGGGCATGCTGCAGGTTGGGTTCCCAGCCAGCCTACACCAGATTGGCAGATGCGGGTTTTCGAAGCAATCAGCCTATTGCACGGTGAGCGTAACCGCGTCGCTGTGTGGAGCTCCGCCAGCGGCGGTCGCGGTTACTGTGATCTGCGATGTGCCCAACGGCGTCGGTGCCGCTATGTTCAAGAATGCTGATCCTGCGGTTGATGCTTGCGCCGACGTTGCGGTCACAGTAACTCCCGATGGACTCGGCACCCCTGCCGGTGCGCTGTACATGCCGGAGCCGTCGATGGTGCCGTCAGTATTTCCCCCCAGCACCGCCCAGGTTACAGTCTGGTCCGAGGAGTTATTGACCGTCGCGGTGAACTGCTGCTGCGTCACTCCCGGCGGCCACGAGTTACCAGTTTCGTCGGCATACAGCACCGTTCCTGCGGGCGGATTAACGGTCACCGTGACCGGTGTTTGCACTCCCCCACCGCCGCCTACGCCGCCGCACGAAAGCTCCGCCAGCAAGCCAAGCGCCAGGCAGATCGCCGTTATGCCTACACAGAGACGCGAACCAAGACGCAACTTGGCACGGCCAGTTCGGGTCAGACTCACAACTACCGCCAGCGCCACCCAGGCGAACATGAGCAGCGCCAGAGGCTGCGATGTAAGCCCGCGCCTCGTACGAGTTTGGCCTTCAAGGGCGCCCGTCCGCCTGCGAACTGAGCCTTCTCCCAGGTTCGGTCCCGTCGTCGAAATCGTGACCGTCACAGTCGTCGCTTGCGATCCCGCCGCAATCACGGGCGGATTAAACCCGCAGTTGGTGAGTGATGGCAGATTCGCGCACCCGAAAGTCACCCCGGTGTTGAAGGTCGCGCCACCGAGAGGAACGGCTGAAAAAGTATAAGTTGCCGTTTCTCCTGCCAGCACCGTGGAGGTATCGCCCCCCGTGTCAGTCCAGGTCACGTCTGTCCCTACTGTCAGCGTTTCGGTAGTCGTGGCGTGGGTCAGCGTTCCATCCGTGCCTTGGATGGTGAAGTTGAATGCCGCTGCTGCCCCGCTGCCGAGGGTTGCTGTGAAGGCAGCGCCCTTGGCGGTTGGCGTAACCTTCGCTGGCGAAAAGCTGCACGTTGCTGGAGCTCCGGCCGTACAACTCAATGAAACGCTCTTGTTGTATCCGTTGATCGACGTCAGCGTTCCGCTCCAGGTTACGTTCTGACCCACGACGGTCGTGGCCGGAGTCGCCGTCACTGCGATCGCGAAATCTGCGGTCGGAGCGGTTACTGTCAAGTTGAAGGTCTGCGTTTTTGGCGCCGGCGCTCCAGCGGCCGTTGCCGCAAGTATCACTGTCACCGGCCCACCCGCCGGAGATCCGGTCGCGGCGGTCACGGTCAGAGTGACCGTCACTGGCGTCGAGGATGTCGGGTTAACTGAGCTCGACGGCGAAAAAACGCACGTTGTTCCCGAAGGCAATCCCGACGGACAACTCAGTGTCACGGTTCCGGCAAAACTTCCCGCAGCCGTTACTTCGAACGTGCTTGGGCCAGAAGTTTCACCTTGTGCGACGGTCAGCGAATTCGGAGCTGGTGCAGTGAGGTTGAAATCCACGACCTGCAGGGTGACCGTCGCGTCGACTGTGATCGCATGCTGGTCCGTTCCTACCGCGAGCGCATTGAAAATGTAGTTGCCCACGGTACCGCTAGGCGTTCCTCCGGCCGTCATCGTGTAAGTCGCAGTCAGCGGATTTCCCGAAAACTTTACTTTGGTCGGCTGCATCGTGCAGATTGGCGGCACTGCTCCAGTGCAACTCAAATTCACCGGACTGTTGTACCCATCCTCCGAGGTCAGGGTGCCGTTGAAAGTTGCCGTCTGCGTCGGAAACACGGTCTGCGGCGTATTCGAAATCACGTTTGTAAAGCTCGGTGAGGTCACGAGCGCATAGCTCCATATACCTCGGCCATACGTTGACGCCACCAGAGCCTTGCTGCCCGCATTTGGATTAAAAAGTTGTAAGCCCGTCACCGGCGCGTTGGGTAAATATCCCGAAATCCCGGCACCCGGTGCGGCGCCGACTTCCTGCCACTTCGGAGACGCCGTCGAGCTGACAAATACGCCGACATCGGTTCCCACATAAATCTGCGAAGGCGTAACCGAAGAATCGACCAGCAACGCGTTCACCGGATCGTCTGGAAGTTCCGCGGATCCAGTGCCCGTCCAATCGTTCCAGCTCGCGCCCGCGTTCGTCGTTTGCCACACGTGAGACGTGGCGTTGCCGGGCGTGCTGAATCCCATGATGCCGACATACGCAGTATTGCCAGTAGGGTCGGAAGAATCCATTGCCACCGAGGAAATCGCATAGCCCTCAGGGTTCACATTCTGTGTCGGGTTCTGGGTCACATTGGCCATCAGATTCACGCCTGCATTGGTCGTGACCCACACCTCTCCGCCCGGAGACTCGCTCAGCGGCCCAAATCCGTTCGTCACCGCGTACACAACTTCGGAGTTGCCACTGCCGTCTGGCGGACCGCCGGCCGCGAGTGCATTGACAAGATTGATTTCTTCGCCGGTGCATACGCCGGTGCCGAACGTGTCGAAATCATTGCTCAGCTTGATCGGAGAAGTTCCGCTCGTGTTAATCCACCAGACGCGGCAGGTTCCGACCAGCATCTGGCTGCTGTTCTGCGGGTCCAGAATATAAGGAGTGTCGAATGCCCCTTGATCCCCGTCCAGGCTGGCGGAGCTGACGATCTGGCTGAATCCGCTGTCGTTGCACGCGGTTCCCAACTCGCACTTCATAATGTTGACGTAAGGATTCGCCGCAAACCATTCAGTCGGATTATTGGGATTGATGGCCGTGAATCCGCCATCGCCGCCAAGAGCATTTTGCCAGGTGCTACTGCTGCCAGCCGCGCTCGTCGCCGGCGAGCCGTTACCCTGAGCTCCGCCCAGCAGAATGTTCGCGTCAGTCGGATGCAACGCCACCGAGACAAACTCCGTCATCGAGCCAAGCGTTTGGGTGTTGCCGGCGGATGCTGGCTGGCTCAGGCTGTCGAACTGATTGGTGCCGCTGCAACTGCCAGAGTCTAGTCCCGAGTAGCCGTCGAGCGTGCGGCTGATTCCGCCATCGTGCGCGAAGTAGCCGGGCGTCAGACCACTTGCGTTCACGAACGCCATGCCGTGCTGATTGGGATGCACGTGCGCGGGCGCGGCCAGCGGATCGCAGCCATACACGTGAGTCAAATTGATCCAATCGCCCTGCGTGCAGGTCGTGCTCGCGGCGGGCGCTAGCGTGCACTTGTAAAGATTGACGCCGCCCGCGTAAATATCGGTGCCGGTCGAGTTCGGCGGGGGAGGATCGGGAACAGCGGCGAGTTCCAGGTTGTACCAGCCCTGTTCAACTCCGCAGCCGCTGTTGCCCGGTCCAAAGGCGTCGTCGCCGCAGTTGGTAATGCCGTTATCCGGAATCTGCGTCCAACTCGATCCGCCGTTGCCCGATCCGCCATTGAACGATTGCCAAATGCCTTCGTCGAAGGGCTGAGGATTTCCATACTCGTCGGGCTGCACATCGACGATCCACACATACATTTCACTGCGTCCCGAGACCACCGCAAACTCGCCGCGATAAATCGTGCAGCTCGTGGCGTTCGACCTTGTCGGACAATTCGCCGCCGTCAGGCCCGCAATCGGCAACGTCGTTACCGGCGCAAAGTGCTGCCCGTCGCTCGAGGAGTACAACCCGTGCCGCCGGATGAATGCGTAGAAAGTCCCGCTCGTTCCCTGGCTCGGGTTGTAAATCACAGACGTCGCGGAGGCCGGAACCGAGCCGTCGGTCATGATGGCGCGACTCCAGCTTGCGCCCGCGTTCGTCGAGTAATAGAGTCCACGCACCGTCGAACTGCCATCTTCTTCTGGACCGAGGCAAGCGCCATTGCCCGTTCCCGCCGCCTGTTCCAGCCCGACGCACATGCCGTTGTCGCCCGCCGTAGCCGCCACCACGAGGCTGGGATTCGATGTGCTGAAAGCAATCTTGCTGAATCCGACGCCGAGAAAAGATTGGTCCACATTTGGCGGTTGTCCGATGCCGGTGATCTGCGACCACGAACTGCCGCCATTGGTTGAGAGCAGAATTCCAAGCCCGTAATACGAATCGGACGAATTATTGGTCTCGCCGGTCCCAACCACAATGGTGTTGCTGTTTCCCGGCTGCAAGGCGATCGCCCCTACCGCCAGCGTCGGCTGATCGTCAATCAACGGCTGCCACACGACCCCACTCGCGCCTGGACTGGGATCGGGACTCAGGCTTCCCGCATTCGTCGATCGCCAAAGCCCGCCATACGCGCCGCCGAGCAGTACCGTGTTGCCGCTGCCGTCCGACGGATCAATCACGACCGAAGTAGCGCGCCCCGAGACCCAGTTGTAATTCTGCCCCCCATCGCCCGTCGCATCGGATGCCAGCGGAGCCGGGCCGAACGGCACCCAGACGTTTGACCCAGACTGAGGACCAGGTGCCCGGCTCACCGCGCTTTGTGCTCGCAGCGCCATTTTCTGCCGGTACGCCCGCATCCGCAGCGCCGCCGCCGATTGACCAACCGGTGGCGTGCGTCCGCGCTGGTTCCAGTTCAATGCCGGAGGATCGCGGCGATAGATTCGATCGCTGCCACGAATCGCAGATTTGGAACTTGAAGGATTGGGTGTAGAAGAATTGAAGCCAGAAGACTTAGAGCCAGCCGTAGAAGAAGGATGCGCCTCGCCCGGCTCCTGTCCCGCGGCGCGATCGAACCCTCCGAAGATTACGCAGAAGAGGCTTACGCAGAAAAAGAGAATCAGAACTCGAACGGCGCGGAAGGCCATAACTTGAAACACCACGGTCGCGCCGCCCTATATAGAGGAGACGCGCAGCTAGAGTCTCAATCATCGGAAGAAGATTTCCATGTCCTCGAATGTGCGGTGGACGTTGGTAGCTACTCCGAATAGTTGGCACGAGACTCAGCGCGAAAAATGCCAAGGAGCTCACGAACTCCTGAGATGTGATACGCGGCCTGCCGCATCCGCTATAATGGAGGAGCATGTCCGTCATCAAGAACATCGGCGCCATCGCCCAGGGAATGACCATCACCCTGAAAGAGATGTTTCAGCCCACCGTCGTCGAGAACTATCCCGACGGTCCCGGCCCGACCAAGGGCGCGATGCTGCAGGAGCGCTTTCGCGGCATGCATGTGTTGCAGCGCGACGAAAACGGACTGGAAAAATGCGTCGCTTGTTTCCTCTGCGCCGCCGCCTGTCCGGCCAATTGCATCTATATCGAAGCTGCCGAAAACACCGCGGAAAAGCGGATTTCGAGCGCTGAACGCTACGCCCACGTTTACAACATCGACTATAATCGATGCATATTCTGCGGGTATTGCGTGGAAGCATGCCCCACCGATGCGATTACGCACGGGCACGGATTTGAATTGGCCACCTTTAACGCGAGCAATCTGATTTATCGCAAAGAGCAGATGCTGGCGCCGGCCCCGGCTCATATGGGAGCCAATCAGGTGTTTGCGCAATCGGAAACGGATGCGGGCGTGAAGGGAAGCTAGCAAACTTTGAAATTCTTCTACCAAACGCCGGTCCCCAGCGGGACCGGCGTTGTTGTATAGGAAGCGGTCGCTAGTCGTTGGTCGTTCGCGCCCTTACGAACAATGAACGATTCGATGAACTCAAAAAAGGGCCGATTTTCCGCAGAGACGAATTGCGAGCGACCAACGACGAACGACTAACGACTCATTATTAATGTCCACTTTTCTCCAACTCGTTAAAGATCGCGTTCTCGTCTACGACGGCGCCATGGGTACCAACATCCAGACGCGCAATCCTACCCTCGACGATTACTGGGGCAAGGAAAATTGCAGCGAAGTTCTGGTGCTGAGCCGTCCCGATATCATTCGCGACATTCATGCCGATTTTTTCCGCGTCGGCTGCGACATCGTCGAAACCAACACCTTCGGCGGAACCGGGCTGGTGCTCGGCGAGTTCGAGTTGCGCGATAAGGTTCATGAAATCAACCTCAAGGCCGCGCAACTGGCGAGGGAAGTGGCCGACCAGTTCTCGACCAAAGACCGGCCGCGCTTCGTCGCCGGATCGATGGGCCCCACCACAAAACTGCCATCGCTCGGACATATCGGCTGGGACGCGATGCTCGCCTCTTATGAAGAGCAGGCAGCAGCGCTGATCGAAGGCGGCGTCGATGTCATGTTGATCGAGACCTGCCAGGACTTGCTGCAGGCAAAGATTGCCACCGTCGCCGTGCTCGAAGCCATGCGCAAAGCAGGGAAGCGTCTGCCCGTGCAAGTGCAAGTAACACTTCAAGAGTCCGGCACCATGCTGCTCGGCACCGAAATCGGCGCTGCGCTCACCGCCCTTGAGCCCTACGACATCGACATCATCGGACTCAACTGCGCCACCGGTCCGGCGGAGATGAACGAGGCAGTCCGCTATCTGGGGCTGAACTCCACCAAGCAAGTCTCCGTTTTGCCGAATGCTGGATTGCCGCAGAACGTCGGCGGCCATGCCGTGTATAAACTCGCGCCGAAAGACTTGGCCGAATTTCACAAGCACTTCGTAAAAGATTATGGCGTGCGAATTGTCGGCGGATGTTGCGGCACTACTCCCGAGCATCTGAAAGCCGTCGTCGATGCAGTAAATGGCGTGGAGCCGGCAACGCGCGATGTAAAGCCCGTCGGCGCAGCTTCCAGCGCCTACACCTCAGTCCCGCCCGATCTCGAGCCCAAGCCCCTGATCGTCGCCGAAGAAATGAATACGACCACCCGCGTCGATCATTTCCGCAAGCTCGTGCAGGGGAAAAAATACGACGACATTCTCACTCTCGCGAAAAAGCTGGCCAACGAAGGCTCGCACATGCTCGACCTCTGCTGCGCCATCGTGGGCGAAGACGAGAAGGGATACATCTCCGCCATCCTGGAAAAAATCGCCACCAGAGTGCCCGCTCCCATCCTCATCGACAGCACCGAAGCCGACGTCGTCGAAGAAGCGCTCAAGCGCATCCCCGGCAAAGCGATTATCAATTCCATCAACCTCGAAGACGGCGAAAAGCGAACTTCAAAAGTGCTCCCAATGGCGAAGCGCTACGGTGCGGGCGTCATCGCGCTGACCATCGACGAAGAAGGCATGGCGCTCACCGCCGACAAGAAAGTTGCAATCGCGCATCGCATCTTCGATCTGGCGACCAGGAAATACGGAATCCGGCCGGTCGATTTGCTCTTTGACACCCTGACCCTTCCCATCTCAACCGGGCAGGAAGAGTATCGCAACGCGGGCATGGAAACTTTGGCCGCCGTGAAGCGCATCCGCCAGGAATTGCCGGACGTGAAGACTGTGCTCGGTGTCAGCAACATCAGCTTCGGACTGGACGCCTACCCGCGCCGTGTTTTGAATTCCGTGTTTCTGCACGAGGCCGTCGAAAATGGCCTCGACGTTGCCATCGTCAATTACACCAAGATTTATCCGCTCTACAAGATTCCGTCAGAAGAAGTGGAACTCGCGCGCAAGCTGATTTATCAGGACCGGTCGAAGGGCGATCCCCTGCAGGTCTATATGCAGCATTTCGCCGGAGTCAAAGGAAAGGCGCAGGCGCAAACCACCGCCCACGTCGCTACACTTTCGCTTGAAGACAAGCTGAAATACGCCATCATCAATGGCGAAAAATCGGTAGGCGAAGGCGCGCAGAAGCGCACGCTCGATGAGTTGCTCGAAGAAGCGCTCGATGGCGGAGGCTATACGCCGCTCGATCTCATCAATACGGTCTTGCTCGACGGCATGAAAACCGTCGGAGATTTGTTTGGTGCGCGCAAAATGCAGCTGCCGTCCGTGCTCGATTCCGCCGGCGTCATGAAGGCAGCTGTCGCTTATCTCGAACCCAAGATGGAGAAAAAAACCGGCTCCCAAACCAAGGGTACGATCGTGCTCGCCACCGTCAAGGGTGACGTGCATGACATCGGGAAAAATCTGGTCGACATCATTCTCTCGAACAACGGATACAAAGTCGTCAACCTGGGCATCAAGCAGCCGGGAGATGCAATCATCCACTCGGCCCACGAGCACAAAGCCGACGCCATCGGCCTCAGCGGATTGCTGGTGAAGTCGACCCTCGAGATGAAGTATGTGATCCAGGAACTGGAGCGGCAGAAACTCGATTATCCGGTCATCTGCGGTGGCGCGGCTTTGACCCGCAAGTACGTCGAAGACGATCTGCGGCGCGAATATTCGAATGCTGTGTTCTATGGCGAAGATGCCTTTGCCGGACTGCATGTGATGGAAGACCTGGCATCGCAAGACGGCAAGCGCGAAGCGCGTTTGCAGGATGGCAGGACGGTCAAGGAATACGCGAAAGCGACGGCGGTCGATGAAGAGACCGGCCCCGTGTTTTCCGAGCGCAGCGCTGTGGTCACCGATGCGCCGAATATTCCCGACCCTCCGTTTTGGGGCGTGCGCGTGGTCAAGGACTACGACATGCGCCAGCTTTTCGCTTACATCAATGACACCGCGCTCTTCAAGAACCAGTGGCAATTAAAAACCGCGTCGCAGGAAGATTATGCGCGGCTGGTCGAAGAGAAATATCGTCCCATCAAGAAGAAGCTGGAAGAAGATGTGATTGCCGCCGGATGGTTTGAACCGAAAGTCGTCTACGGTTATTTCCCGGCACAGGGTGACGGCAATGACGTAGTGGTCTATGCACCTCCTGCTGGCCAGTTGTTAGCCGCGGGTGAGCTGCAAAATGATAAGCAACAACTTAAGAAGCAAGATCTGAAAGAGCTGTTGCGCTTTACTTTTCCCCGCCAGCGCGAAGGGCGGCGGCTTTGCATCTCCGACTTTTTTGCCGCGCCGTCGTCCGGCAAAATGGATGTCCTCGGCCTCTCCTTAGTGACGATCGGTCCCAAGGCGTCGGTCGAGACGCAACGGCTCTTCGAGGGCGGAGAGTACACCCGCTATCTCTACCTCCACGGCATGAGCGTCGAGACAGCCGAAGCTCTGGCCGAATTTCATCATAAGAAAATGCGCGAAGAGTTAGGCATCGCCGGCGAGGATTCACCGCACACTCGCGATCTTTTTCACCAGAAGTATCGTGGATCACGCTATTCGTTCGGCTACCCGGCATGCCCGAACCTCGAGGACCAGACCAAGCTCTTCGCGTTGCTTAAGCCCGAAGAGAACATCGGCGTGCGCCTGACCTCGGCCTTCCTGCTGGAGCCCGAACAAAGTACCTCGGCGATCGTCGTGCACCATCCCGGCGCGAAGTATTTTGTGGTGTAAGCGCTCGTCTCCAGGACGGATTCCATACTCCGCAATTACTCCCCACTGCGCCGCCGTTCCGCTCGATCTTACTTCCTGCCGTCGAGTTTCCTCCCTATGCGTGCTCCCGACATAGATCGAAATCTATGTCCTTCGGCACCCCCGCGCCTGAACCTTTCGTAACACTAGGATGCCTCTGTTTCTTTTGACAGGATGCTGATGGTCGGGGAAAATGGCGAAGAATCGTGCGCCGATAAACTCAATCCACAACGTTACTAAAAGTGTAAGTGCACAACTTGGAGAGGAAAACCTATGAAGAAAACGCTTATCGTTGGTGCTCTTTCTGTGTGTTTGTCGTTTGCCGCCGGAATAGCGGTTGCCGACCGGGTGCATGACTGGCACGATCTGGATGCAGTCCACGGCCACGTCACCGAAGCCATCCATGAGATGGACCGGGCGCGCGCTGCCAATCACTACGATATGAACGGGCACGGCGCAAAAGCTGAAGAGCATCTTCATGCGGCCGAGCGTGAGCTGCACGATGCCATCGAGACCATGCGCGCCGAACGCTAAACTTTATCAGACATAAGCCGTCAGCTAGCCGCGGGAATCACCTCTCCCGCCGGTAGATAGCTGGCGGCTCTTTTTTATTTTGCAATGTCCCCACTCAACGCCTGCTGGCGACGAGCGGACTGTCGCACGCTGGTGATCCAGCTCACGCGTCGAACGATACCGGCGATAAGGTCGCCAGCGACGATCCGCTGAGCGCGAACTGCGTTAGTTGCTGCTGTAGCGTGGCATAGGCCTGCTGTGCTCCCGCAAGACTGTTGGAGGATAGGCTCTGGCCGATCTGGTTGAGGTCCTGCAGCACGGCATTCTGGCCGCTTGAATTCCCACTCCCCGCAGCCGAAGAAGAGTGGAAAGTGCTATACGCGATCGTGCCCGCGTTGGTCAAACTCTGTTCGACGTTGGCAACATCCTTTTGCGCAGCCGAGAGATTGCCGGATTGCAGATCGGAGCCGAGCTGGTTGAGCGCCTGATGGATCGGAACCGCTGAAGAATCGGAAGGCGACGGTGGAGTCTTTCCCAGCGTGCTGGTGGGTTGAGAGAAAGCCTGTTTCAAACTGGCGAAGTCGGACTGCGCGCCACTAAGATTGCCCGACTGCAGAGCCTGACTCAGTTGTTGGATCTGCTGCTGGTACGAGTTGTTGGCCGTACTGAGCTGGAACGGATTGGAGAAAGTGTTTTGAATCGCGGAGATGGACATAGATAGACCTCGATGTGGAGTGGCCAAGCGCTCAGGGAAAATTCGCTGCTGAAAAGACTGCTGATCGAGACGGTTGCCGGCGAAGTTTCCCAGTGAACGGTTCAACTAGAAGCACGCTCAGTTCCAGCCGACCGCCCCGCATGCACCAGGAACCCGTGCAGTGTTTTGTGGGGGTTAGCAACAGCGGCTCTCGCGGAGATCCTGCAACTCCGCGCCAGTAGGCAAGACCTGCCGCGTAGGCCGCGGCAAAAGTTGCCGCGGCGCTCGGTGTGTGAACTATATCTGCTTCAATTCTTGAATCCCAAATCAGAATCAGTACACTGTTCGCATGGCGCGAAAGTTCAAAGACTTGTCAGAGCGCGAGATTTTAGCGCTGGCGATTTCACTGGAAGAAGAAGATGGACGCATCTATGCGGACTTTGCTGAGGCCTTCCGCGATACCTATCCCGCAACCGCAAAGCTGTTCGACGACATGGGCGCCGAGGAGTCGGAACATCGCGCCTTTCTCTTCGAAACCTACCGCGCGCGCTTCGGCGACCACATTCCGCTGATTCGGCGCGAAGACGTCAAGGGATTCGTCCGCTGGCGCCCATTCTGGCGGGCGCGCCCTCTGAAGATTGCCGAGGCCCGCAAGCAGGCGGAACTCATGGAACTCGAGACCCGCCAGTTTTACCAGAAGGCTATGTTGCAGGTCACCGACGCGGGGATCAGGAAACTGCTCGGCGATCTCGAGGAAATCGAACGCAAACACCAGGTCACCGCCGGGGCCATGCAGGAGAGCATGCCCACCTCGGTGAAAAAGACCGAAGAAGAAGCCCAACGCCGATTATTCGTCTTGCAGATCGTTCAGCCCGGTCTGGCGGGTCTGATCGATGGATCGGTATCGACGCTGGCTCCGGTGTTTGCGGCGGCATTTGCCACTCATAAAAGTCATGACGCGCTTCTCGTGGGCCTCGCGGCATCGATCGGCGCCGGAATCTCCATGGCCTTTACCGAAGCGCTATCGGACGACGGTTCGATGACCGGACGCGGCCGTCCTGTGCTGCGCGGCGCGGTGACAGGATTGATGACGGCGGCAGGGGGAATGGGACACACCTTGCCGTTCCTGATTCAAGACTTTCATGTCGCATTCGTCGCCGCGGTGATTGTCGCGGCGATGGAACTGGCTGTCATTGCCTGGATTCGGAATCGCTATATGGATACTCCCCTGTTGTCGGCCGCGTTCCAGGTGGTCACCGGAGGAGTTCTCGTGCTCGCAGTGGGCATATGGATCGGCAGTTCCTGAGGAAATTGGAAATTGCGGTATTTGCAATTCGGTAATCCGTACGCTCCGTTCAGCCCGTTTTTCCCGGTTTTAGAATACGTTCGATCTGGCCGATATGATTCAGGTCGTGTCCCGCGACCATGCGCACAATGCGCTCGATTGATTCCTGGCCGCGCTCGGAATGTTGGCCGAATTGCTTCCACTGTTCCCGCGAAAGCGTTTTGAAGAGCGCAAGATTCGCTTCCCGCAACACCCGCTGCAGCTCAATGGATTTACGGACATCGCGCTTTTCGTAGTGTCCGCTGATGACCCACGCATCCTGATCGTAGGCTTGGACTTCCGTTCCCGGCGCTCCCAGAATCGAGCGCATGCGCCAGCCGATAACAATCTCGACATCCGCCAAATGAGCGAGGATCTCGGCAATCGACCATTTTCCCGGCGCAGGACGCTTGCGCAGTTTCGCCGGGGAAACTCCTCTTATCAGCCGCGCCAACTTTTTCGGCGTCGCGGATTGCACCTTGATCGGATCGAGTCCCTCGGCATGGCCCAGGATGCGCTGCGTATATTGCTGAACCGTCTCAGACATTCGGATTCCTCGACCGTTTTGATTTGGATTCTCCCAATTTCGATCCACTAATTTCGATAAACGCAATTTCCTATAGAGAATCCTTACAGTTCAGCTTTGCTCCCATGGCTAGCTTCGCCACAGACCCGCCTGACGCAACTCTTGGAAGAATCGCGTCCATGACCCACGGTCAATGCCACGAATCGCGCCACCTGCAGAATTCGCTCTAGTCCCTTGAAAGTGCCATTGAATATTGGTTTCCCGATGTTGTATCGTGCGTTGACCACAAGTCAAGAACCCGGGAGGAGTTGGGCCATGGAAGGAATTACCAGCAGTCTGGCGAGGCCGATGCAGATCCGTCGCGGAGGTAAGCCTCGTCCTCGTTCGGAAGCGAAGCGGACGCAGATTGTCGATGTCGCGATCCGCCATTTTGCCGAGCGCGGCTATAGCGCCGCGCGAGTTGAGGATATCGCCAGTCAGTTGGGTATCGCCAAAGGGTCGGTTTTTCAACACTTCAAAAGCAAAGATGGACTGTTTTTCGAGTCTTATAAGAAGGCGGTAAAGTCGTTTCCTAAATATATGCAGGCTCCGTCCGCCGCGCTGGATCATGGATTCTTTGCAATCCTGCGCTATTGGCTGGGCCGCACCGAGCATATGGTTCGTGACAACTGGTCGTCTTACAGAATCTATCTCGTTGGTAACTACGGAACCGATCTGTCCCTCCGACGGGAAATCAATCGCTTCCTCATGGAAGAAGATCCCTACGGATGGCGCGAGTTTGTTGCCTTTGGAGTAAAACGGGGAGACTTACGCTCCGATCTCGATGTCGACATGATCGGCTCGATTCTGGAATGGACCATGGACCGTTTTCAGGACGCGCTGCTGACCGAAGAACTGGATCCGGGATTATTTCGCAAATCAGGAGCGGTCCCGGAAAGAAGGGAAGCGCGCATCGAACAGTTTGTGGAATTGCTGCGCCGGGCAATCGGCTCCGACAAAGCGCAATCGAGCGGGAAGAGAGTGTCATGAAGAACGGCCTAATGAAGAACGGTCTAATGAAGAACGGCCCGAAGAACGAAATATCCGTCGAGCAGATTGTCGCCAGCTACGACGCCAGCGCACCCCTGGCCGAGGCTTCGACTATTCCCGCTTCGTGGTATGTGGATGCGCGGATCGCGGAACTGGAACGCAAAACAGTGTTTTCGCACACCTGGCAGTTCCTCGGACGCCTCGACCAGGTCGAGAAGCCGGGCCAATTTGTGGCTGCGACCGTCGCCGGCGAGCCGCTCGTCGCCGTGCGCGGAAACGATGGCGTGTTGCGGGCGTTTTACAACGTATGCCGTCACCACGCCGCGGCCGTAGTCACCGAACCATGTGGGCAAGCTTCGATTTTGCACTGTCCTTATCACGGATGGAATTACGGCCTCGACGGATCGCTCAAGGGTATGCCCGAGTTCGAAGGCGTGAAAAACTTCGAGCGTAAGGATAACGGCCTGGTTCCAGTCAAAGCAGAAACCTGGGAACAATTTGTCTTCGTGAATCTCGACCCGAACGCGGCTCCGTTAAGCGACTATCTTGCGGGAATCGTAAAACGTGTGGCTCCCCTGGGACTGGCTAAGTTACATCATTTCTCCACTACAAGTTATGACATCCACTGTAACTGGAAAGTATTTGTCGATAACTACCTCGATGGTGGCTATCACGTTCCTCACTTACACAAAGGACTAAATTCGGTTTTAGATTACAAGCACTACACCATCGAAAACGAAGACCGCTATTGCCTGCAGTCGAGTCCCATGGTGAACTCTGATCAGGACGCCGCGACCGGCACCACCCGGCGCGGCGATCGCGCCTGGTATTTCTGGCTCCATCCAAATTTCATGTTCAACTGCTACGAAGGATACCTCGATACCAACCTGGTGATTCCAGTCGACGTCGACCATTGCCGTGTGGTTTTCGATTTCTACTTCAGCGATGTCAGCGAGTCTGCCCGCGCCTACAACGAGCAAAGCGTAGCCGTCGGCAACCGCGTGCAAGACGAGGATTTAGGGATTTGCGAAGCCGTGCAGCGGGGGCTGAAGTCTCGTGCCTACGGCACCGGCCGGCTTTCGGTGCGTCGCGAGGCCGGAGAACATTTATTTCATCGGCTGCTGGCTGCCGACTTGAAGGCCGGCCTCACAGAAGAGCGCCTTTTTGCCTGCTCCCGATAACCGCTCTGTGGCTCTCAACGCGCTCTTTTGACCAGCGTTTGTCCTATATTTGCCAATTATTTGCAGTCGTATCACTCCTTCTCGCCGAACGCCCGGTCAGGTGTTGAGCAGCCGCCCAAGCTGTGTTCTAATCTCATAGGATAGTTTGAGATTAGCTCTAAACTAGTTGCCCCCCGCCCGTAAGAATAAAGGACACTGGATGTACCGACTGCGCCAATCCCTGTGGCTCCGCGCGATTGCCCTCTTTGCAGCCGTTCTCGCCCTCCTCGGATCCGCGGCCAGTCAAACCCAATACGTCATTACTAATGATGATCCTGGCGTCAGCTTCTATACGGTTTCGCAGGGAGGACTGCTCACCCTGCAGCAACAGGTGCAGATTGGCGGCTTCGGCGTCGTTGCCGGTTTTTTCGGAGCCAATCGCCTCAACATGCTCGACGGCGGCGGCCAGCAGTGCGTGTTCGCTTCGATCCCATCCGATGGCGAAATTTCCGGAATCGTCCTCAGCACCCTGACCGTCGGTGGCACCGCCTCGGGATCTCCCACCGACAACGGTTCCGCCAACGGCATTGGTCTCGCTTCGAACAGCCAATATCTGTACGCCAGCTTTTCCAGTTCGAACACCATCGGAACATTCGCCATACAACCGGGATGCGATCTGACTTTCATCAATGATGTCTCTGCCGCTGGATTGGCCGGCGGCCAAATTAATGGCATGACCATCCACGGCAATATCATGATTACTAGCTTCACCGATGGGTCGATCGAATCCTTTGACATTTCAACCGGCATTCCTCTGACGAATGGCGACGAACAGTATTCGACTGCGACGCTGACCTCGCAGGATGCCACCTATCCCAATTCCATCGACGTCACCCGCGACGGACACTACGCGATTTTCGGCGACACTTCCACGTTGCAGGTGATAGAGGTGTCCGATATCTCTTCTGGCAAGTTGACTCCCACGATCGTCTACACCGCGAAGAAAAATATTAGTTCGAGCAATGTCATGCTCAGCCCTGATGAAACCGTGCTCTACGTCGTGAATACACAGGGAGCGACCGTGAGCGCGCTGTCTTTCGACAAGACGACAGGGAAGTTGACCCCCGGGTGCACCTCAAAACAAATTCGCGGCGAATCGGCGGATTGGTCGTATCTCGGTGCCCTGGGCCTGATCGCACAGACGGGAAATGGCGGCGGTCTGTATGTTGCGGAGTTCGGCACTCCTTCCGCGATTGCCATGGTGACCCTGGCGTCGTCAGGCGGAAAATGTTCGCTGCAAGAAGTTCCGCAATCGCCGTTTGCCGACCCGAATAGTCAGGGATTGTTGTCGATCGGAACTTTTCCGCCGCGATCTTTTTAGAGCTGAACTTAAGGCTGAAGGAAGTTGGGCTGACGTTATAACCGAAGATTTGCCGGTATCGAAGACCAATGAGCGATGAAGCTGCACCGCCGCCTAACCGCGGCGTGATCACAAGGAGTTAATGCATGCATTTGCGGTCGCAGTGGTTGTTGGCGATCTTGTTCTGTGGATGTGCCGTCCTTCCGCTCGCAGCGGAAGACTGCCCCGCCTACCCGGCGACTGGCAGCGTGGCGAACGATCCCTACAGTATTTCGTCGCAGAACGGCGTGCTCACCGCAAAACTCACGCTGGCCCACTCCGTCGATCAGAACGGCTATACGCATTACTGCTACAAATACGATGCCGCCGGTCAGGTGGTCGAAGCGCCGACTTTGCGCGTCAACCCTGGAGACTCGCTCAATCTCGAAGTCGTCAACCGCATCGACGACAAAGATGCGGCAAAGACAAGAATCAAGATGGCCGGAACAACGATGGCGGGAATGAAGATGTCCGGTTCTCCTGGCCAGATCTGCGGCGATGGCGGCGACGCCACCCTCGATTCCACCAACGTTCATTTTCATGGATTGAACGTCCCACCCACCTGCCATCAGGATGATGTCATCGATACCCTCATTCAGCCCGGCTCGCCGGGGTTCAAGTTCAGCATGCAGATTCCCACCACCGAGCCGCCCGGATTGTATTGGTACCATCCGCACGTTCACGGCTTCACCGAATTTCAAGTCAATGGCGGAGCCGCCGGCGCCATCGTTGTCGAGGGCATGGAAAAATATCGGCCCGAGGTCAAGGGTCTTACCGAGCGCGTGTTCGTCATTCGCCAGCGCTATCTTGTTCCCTGGATCCCTGGTCCCTACCAATTGACGCTCAATCTTCAGCCGGCTCCGCAGGCTGAAAGCCTGAAGCCAGTGATACAAATGCAGGAAGGTGACAAGGAATTCTGGCGCGTGGCCAACGCCTCTCTGCAGGATTTTCTGGAATTGCAGGTCGTGCAGGACAACCATCCAAAAGATTTGGAACTGGTTGCGCTCGATGGCTATCCTCTAGCGCAGACCAGAATCGAAAAGACAATCCTGCTTCCTCCAGCCGGCCGCGCCGAGTTTATCGTGAAGGCCCCCGCACCCGGAACCAACGCCGTCTTCTACACCCAGGCCTATTCCACCGGACCGACGGGAAACGCGGACGTCTCTGCCACCCTGGCCAACATCGCACTCGTCAGCGGCGAAAAATCGCGTCCCACCGAAACCCAGCCCCAGCCGGCAGTTCCAGCGGCGCCGCCGGCGTCGTCAACCGGACTGAAGTTTGCCGATCTGGCCCACGCGCAAGTCACTGCGACGCGAAAGCTTTATTTTTCCGAAGAATTTGGCGGCACTAACGGTCCCATCCAGTTTTACATTACCGTCGACGGCCAGAAGCAGCGGGTTTTCGAGCCCAACGAAAAGCCGGCCATCACCACCAAAGTCGGAGCCGTCGAAGACTGGACCATCGAAAACCGCGCGCTCGAAACCCACGCATTCCATATCCACCAGATCCATTTTGAAGTGCTCGAAGTGGACGGACAGCCCGTCACCGATAACGACCTGCGCGATACCATTGAAATTCCCTATTGGTCAGGCCCCGGCACGCCCTATCACAGCGTCAAGGTGCGCATGGATTTCCGCGATCCGACAATTGCCGGAACATTCTTGTTTCACTGCCACATCCTGCTCCACGAGGATCTCGGCATGATGCACAAGATCCTCGTCGAACCGTGAGGGTAGGTTTCAGCAGACCGCGAACCACCTCACCTTATATCCAGTTCGCTTCTAACCAAAGCCACGATCTGCTCGCGACTTTCACTCCACGCATTCCACACCGATGCGCACCATTCCCGAATCAGCGCATCTCGTTGCTCTCCGGCAGGCGCGGCCACAATGTCGGAGACAACAATCGCCCCTCGTTCCACGGGCAATGGCGGTAGGACCCATTTCGTGCGGCTCTTCGCCAGTTGCATGTGCGCCTTTTGCACCTGCCTGCCCGTGAAATCTTTTTCCAGATACAGGTACAGCCCCACCAGCCCGAATACGATGCCGATTGGCTTGGTCTCCGTCGTAGCATGCTGCGCCGCATAAGCATCCACCACGTGCTGATGAATGAAAGCCGGGTCAGCATGCGCCAGCGTGTAGCAAGTCAGCTCGTGGAACAACTCTTCATCAGTCATAGGTCATTCGTCGCGGCGTCGAACAGGAAAAGCAGCAATCAAAAAACGACTCTCCCAGCAATTCACCTCGCAGATGCGGCCAGCATAGCTCGCGACGCTCTTGCTATGCTTGATAAAAGCCTATTAAGAAAGGTCACGACCATGCACAAACGAATCGCAATTGTAATTCTATCGAGCGCTGCACTCTTAACAATTGCCGGATACCTTGCCGGGACCCGCGCGGCCACCGTGGCTCACGCCCAACCTCCCGCCTACGCGAAAACGCCGGCCTCCGCTGAGGTCCCAAAGTCTTATGGAAAACTCGTGACGGCCATCGCCGACTCCATCGGCACCGGATTGGTTTTTGAGGGCGCCGACGGCACCATCCGCTTCGTCAGCGTCACCGGCATGAAAGAAGGAGAACTGGCGCGCTATGATGGCGCTCCCACGCACGGCGGCATTCCAAAATCGTATGGTCACCTGGTCAGCGCGGTCGTCAACAACGGAGCCACCGGACTCATTTTCGAAGATGCGAACGGCGTCATCCGCTTTGTGACTCTGACTGGTGTGGTCGAAAGCGAATTATCGCGCCCCTGAGATCGATAGACCCTTATTGATGGTCCCGAGGAATCGTTTCCTGCCACGTCTTCTGCTTGATCTGTTGTCCGTCTTTGAATAATTGTCGCGTGTATTTGTAATAAAAATTCTGCTTATCGCTGCTGAGCGTCAGGTGCCCTTGCCATGTAAGGGTCTGCTGCTTCAGCTCCATAATAATTTTGGTTTCGCCTTCAACCGAGCTGGTTTCGGGATGGTTATCGTCGGCCAGATAAGTTATGGCCTCGGTATCGCTTTCTTTTCCCCACGGATAAGTTTCTTCCGACTTTCCGCTCCACGTCACTTTGGTTTTCGCATTGATTTCGTCGCGCTCGGTTTTCCATTCGCCCGGCCACAGCGATCCGTTATCGTGAATATCGCTGCGTTCTTCCGAGGGCTCTGGCGGCGCAAATTGCGGGACCGCATACATCGACGGCGGTACCAGCGGCAAAATCAGTCGCGATCCCGCGGCCCCACCAAGTTGCAATGTGGTCATCATCGCGTAAGGAGTTGGCCAAACCATCGGCCACAACGCGTTCGATACCGACAATCGAATGCGATGCCCTCGCGGAAAAGTCCATGTCGCCAAGTGCATTTCTATATCGAGCGAGTAAGTCTGGTTCTGGACTAAGTCTTTCGGTTCGCTCGCAGAGTCCCGTTGCGCTCCATTCAATCCCGCTCCAGTAACTTGAGTCACCGTGCCGTCGGGAGCCACATCGGAAAGTCGCGCAAACCAATCCGCCTGCGGAGCCGACGCACTGGCCTGGAGCAACGCGTGCGGCCGTCCGAGAATAGTCAGCTCTTCTCTAAGCGGAGCAGAGTCGTAAGTCAGGCTGAAGGCATCGACCGGGCGCTGATCGCTGAGCAACTCGCCCCACCAGAATCCTGCCTCCACGCCCACGCTTGGCACATATCGCAGTTGATTAACCGCCGCCTTGGCCGGTTCTGTCGAGAGTGCGTGCCCTTCGTAGAGATAGAGCGTCGTGTTCGCCGTGTTTGCCGGAGGCCAACGACTTTCGCCGCGCCATTTTCCAGGGACCGTTTTCAGCCGCGGATCAGGCGCGTGCCAGTCTTGCATATAAATGGATAGCGGCGGTTCCTCCATGATTCCGTTATTGCGCCCCTTGAGCCAGTAATCCCACCAGCGTAGCGCCTGATCTCGCCACTCGATTTGCGGGCCAGGCTCGGCGTCGTTGGGATAGGTGTGGTTCCATGGCCCAATAATCGCCTTGAGCGGCGCTTTGCCCGGCGACTTGATCTGCTCGAACATGCGCGGAATAGAATCGCGATAGCCGTCGAGCAACCCGCCGATCAAAAAGCACGGAATCTTGATTTCGTTAAGCGGACGCACCGGAGCATGCCAGAACTCGCCATCGCGCTGGTGCTTGAAATACATCAGCGACCACGGCGCAGAATCGAAACGCGGCCCCAGAACTTTCTCGTCGAGCGTGTAATCTGGAGCGCCCGTCATCGACGGCGCAAGATCCATGTTGAGTTCGAACTCGTCCACATGCATCATGCCATCGATGTAATGGATGTCGTCATGGAAAAGGTTTTCAGTCGCATCCACAGCGAGAATCGCCTTCAGCGCCGGCGGATGTCGCATCGCAAGCTGAATCGAATTGAACCCTCCCCACGAAATGCCGAACATCCCTACTTTGCCGTTCGACCATGGCTGCGCCGCCAGCCACGCGATTACCTGTTCGCCATCCAGTTGTTCTTGCTCGGAATATTCGCGGTCGGTCGGTGCGCCTTCACTGTTCCCGAAGCCGCGGATATCGACGCGCACGCTGACATATCCGCGAGCCGCAAACCACGAATGGATCGGATAGTCGCCGGCCGCCGTAGCGTCGTCCTTGCGATAAGGCAGATATTCGAGCAGAGCCGGGAACTTCTCGCCGGGCTTCGCGTTGTCAGGCATGTAGAGCGTGGCCGCCAACCGAATCCCGTCCCCCATCGGAATGGTTTGCTGCTCCATGCGAACGGAATAAAGCGTAGCCGATTCTTTGGGAATCGGGAGCGCATAGAGGCTGGCTGAAATTGCAAGCAGTCCGATTGCCAGCAAAACGATTGCGAGCGGAATGAGTCGAACTGACGTGAGTAAAGTTGGACGAGAACTTTGCAACATGTGCGCCCGAAATCATAACACTTGTCTTGACAGCCCATAGCGATGTTCTTATCGTTGCTATCTGATGAACATTGTCAAAGCCACCAGAAAATTCGAAGACTGGCTGGGACTGCACATCCGAATCGTGGCGCCTGATTTGGAGTACAAACACGAGCAGATGGCAGCTTCGCTTTTTCCCTTTTTCCGCGCAACTTTTTACCGCTGGGTCCAGGTGTGGCCTGAGGTTTGTCCGGATCTCGATCGAGCGCCCCACCTGCTTTCCGTCGGCGACCTGCACGTCGAGAACTTCGGCACCTGGCGCGACAGCGATGGACGTTTGATATGGGGCGTCAACGATTTTGATGAAGCCTCGCTCTTTCCTTACACCATGGACCTGGTGCGCCTCGCCACCAGCGCCTTGTTGGCCGCTCGCGAACAGAAGTTGGCGATGAAGCCCAAGGACTCCTCGGCTGCAATTCTGGAAGGCTATGAACGCGTTATGGAGGAGGGCGGACGTCCGTTTGTGTTAGGCGAGAGCCACGATTGGCTGCGCGCCATCGCTGAAAGCAAGCTCCGCGATCCCGTCGTCTTCTGGGGCAAAATTGATCGCTTGCCGCCGGTCAAGGGTGAGATTCCCGAAAGCGCGCGCGATGCTATGGAACATCTTCTTCCCGAGCCCAACATGCGCTATCGCGTGGCCAAACGAATCGCCGGACTGGGAAGCCTCGGACATCTGCGCATGGTAGCTATCGCCGAGTGGAAAGGCGGCCGCGTCGCCCGGGAAGCTAAAGCGCTGACCCCCTCCGCTTTGCATTGGTTGACTCCAAACCGTGCGCCCGGCGAGATCCTGTACGCCGCCATTCTGCGCAGAGCGGTACGCGCTCCCGATCCCTATGTACAAATGCGTGGTCACTGGATCGTACGCCGTTTGTCCCCGCATTGTTCCCGCATCGAATTGGCCGCCCTCGGCACCAACCGCGAGGAGTGCCGCTTGCTCGAGGCCATGGGAAGGGAAACGGGAAACATTCATGTCGGAACGGAAGAGAAACGCCGCGCCATCTTGAAAGATCTGCGCCGACGAAAAGCAGGCTGGCTCTTGGCAGCCGCGCAGGCCATGGCCGGCGCCATGGAGAAAGATTGGCGGGTTTGGAAGGAGCGCCGGCAGAGCTAGACCCCTGCCGGCGCTTTTATTGGAGCGAGAGTCCGTGCCAGGACTCGTTTGGCGGGTTCAATATCTGACATTCCAGTGTTTGCGGCCGGTTATCATCGCCGATCGCCACCAGCGCATCCAGAATGCATTCCAGCGCTGCGGCCGAACCCGACCACACCCGGGAAAAAGACTCGCGATGCACCGTCAATTCGCCAAGAAATTGACCGACCGCCTGCGGTCCAAGATCAAAATCCGGCAGGCGCGGGTCGCTGCCGATCGGCAGCGGCGCATAGTGAGCCGGAGCTAATCGCAGGCTGGCCTGCGACAGCCAGTGGCTGACAAGCGCCTTGAGATGTTCGCGGCAGCACACGCTCTTCATGCTGTTCTGGCACGCCAATGACGAATGCCAGGTCAGGATCTTCACCCGGTCAAGCCACCGGTTCTCCACTACCAGAAACCATCCCGTGTGCCGGAATGTGTCCAGCCCGCATACGGCACAAGACGGGCGCTTCTTGATTTGGTACTCCATCGGTGTCCCCCTGGGGCGATTCGATCAGACGCTGGCCGCGGCCCGCGCCAAAAACCGCGGACTTGCACTCTCCCGCAGTGGAACCGTCAGCATCCCGAGCACAGGGTCGAAACGGAGCGTAAAGTGCGCCGCGCACACATCGCACAGCCAGAAATGTTCCCGGCGGCGAAGCTTGCGCCGGTTTCCCTGGAACGCCGCACCGAGATCGGAGGGGAAAAGTTCTGCCAGAAACAGCTTACCTTCTCGCAGAGAACGGAACGGAGCTGTGCAAATTGGATTGGCGCATTTATGGAGCATGGAGGCTGGATCCTTACTTATGAGTGAGTTTCGGCCAGAGAGCGTTGCTGTAAATGCACGCCGTTGGCCGAACCCTTAAGGTTGGAGGTTAGAAGAAGTTAATGCGTAGTTACAGCGAGTTAGCCACCCCGTCAATCATTTCCAGTCACTCTCCCGCCAACTACGCTGACGGAGAACGGTCGTAACTGACGAACGCTCGTCACCGTTCGTCCTCGGCCATGGAACCGGCAGTGCAGCCGGTCGCCCTATATCTTGACTGTGATAGCCATCACAGTCGAGCTGGTAAAAAAAGACAAACAATGCCTCACTGCATGAACCATACCGATGCCGCCACCGCGACCCCCGCAATCGCCGTCAACAGGCCAAGATGCCAGAAGATTCGGCGTCCCGAAAGCAGCGTGATCGAGGTGATCACCAGCGCCACTTCCAGAAACACCTCCCCAAGATCAAAGCGGTTGGTTTTCCGTTGGGTCAGCGCGAACTCCGCTTCCAGTTCGTGCGCCTTGGTTTCTACCTCTTTCTTATCCTCTTTATAGCGCTCCACTTCAGCCCTGGTCTTCTCCTCGAACTTACCGGTTGCTTCCGCATCTCGCGTTGTAACCAAAGCCGACAGATCGGCGAACAATTCGTCCGTATGTAGCCGGAGATTCTTGGCCTGGTAATAAGCCCACTGGTCGGTGACTTTGTTCTGCAAAATGATTTCTTCGGTATGAGTGCGATGCCCCATCAGCGATACCGTCGCCACCAGCACCGCCAGCACCGCCATGGTGAGCGTTACCGGCGCCAGATCGGGATGCTCCCGTCCATGTTCAGCGTGCTCCCTTAGTTCTTGTAATTCGTCGCTCATAGTATCGGCCTCCTGTGAGTTCTCAATTCCCAGCTAGGTTCGCAGTGGCGTGAATGCTTTTTCTGAGAACTGAGAACTGTCTGGGTTATGAGGATACCCCAAGTCGCCTATTCTCCCATCACTTTAATGAGCACCCGCTTGTCGCGCTGCCCGTCGAACTCGGCGTAGAAAATCTGCTGCCACGGTCCAAAATCAAGCCTCCCGTTCGTCACCGGAACGATGACTTCATGATGAATGATCAGCGACTTCAGGTGCGCGTCTCCATTGTCTTCGCCCGTCTGATGGTGCTGATAATTCTGCCGAAACGGAGCCAGCGTCTCCAGCCACGCGTCGATGTCTTTGATCAGCCCGCTCTCGTTGTCATTGACGTACACCCCCGCCGTAATATGCATCGCCGAAACCAGAATCATCCCGTCCTTGATCCCAGACTTCTTCAGCGCCGCTTCGACCTGAGGCGTCAGGTGAACATAAGCCCGCTTGGTTTTCGTATGCAGCGTCAGGTACTCAGTATGGAATTTCATGCCTTCACATTTACCACGGCAAGCGTGATCGTTCAAAACCGCCGCCCGGTTGGTTTTGGGAAGGGCACGACTTCAGTCGTGTCATTAGCTCTTCGAGACTTGCCGCGCTTTAGCGCCTGAGGGAGATTTAGAATGCGCCCCACCCCTCTGGGAAAGCCCCCCGCCCCGTGTCATCCTGAGCGGAGCCAGGTCATGCGCGAAGCGCATGGCTTGGCGCAGTCGAAGGACCCCTACTTCCTTAAAGCACGAAATACGACATCATCTGATGCCATAATAAGTGCTATGAGAACAACCGTCGCCTTGGATGACGATCTCGTACGCCCCGCCCAGGAGTTCACCGGCGTAGCCGAAAAAACCGCCCTGCTTCGTGAAGCCCTCAAAGCCCTAATCGAGCGCGAGAGCGCCCGCCGCTTGGCATCCCTCGAAGGCACCATGCCAAAGCTGAAGCATATTCCCCGCCGCCGCCCCGGGACGAAGACGATTTGATTCTCGCCGACACTTCAATCTGGATCGACCACTTCCGTTCAGCGAGCCTAAGATCGAAGAATCCGAGCTCTAGAAATAACGACCTGCGCCAGCGCCTGAACGAAGGCCAAATCGTCATCCATCCCGCCATCATCGCCGAACTTGCTCTCGGCTCATTGCAGGGTTGCACTATGAAAGACCGCACAAAAACGCTGGCCCTGCTCGACCTTTTGCCCCAGGTGCAAGTAGCCCACCAGAGCGAAGTCCGGAGAATGATCGAGTCCCGCCATCTCTACAACCTCGGCATCGGCCTTACCGACGCCCACCTCATAGCCTCAGTCCTCCTCAATCCATCCACCCAACTATGGACAAGAGACACCCCCCTCCGCAAAGCCGCCGAATCCCTCGGCATCCACGCCGGGTTGGCTTAGGGAATTTGAGGAAACAAATGGCGAACTACCCACCTGTCCTCAGTTTTGCTCAAATCGCGGCCATCGCAGAAATGAAAGGTGCTGTCGTGGGAACGGTGGAGGGCGGAGAAGATGGCTATAACAAAGTCGATGCAGGTTGAAGTATTAATGCCACAGGCAGTAGAATGACCCTATTTCTCAAGTTCTATTGGAGATTCAGAGCAGGTTGGACAACTGGCCTACCAATGTCATTTATCGCCATCGCCCACGTAGATGTGAGCCGTTCACCGATTTGAATCGTAACGTTAAGCTCTCCTGGACCAGGGATAACGAGCCCGGAAATCTCGGCAATAGCCCTCATCCTCAGTCTTCCTTGAAAAGACCCTTCGAATGGCTGGCGGAACAGTTCCTGTGCTCCTAGAGTGAAAATAAGCTGAACACCCGCAAGCTCATCGGGTTCCTCTGGCGACCGGTCAAGGAGCGAAACGACCACCATGTACGGGATGACGAATGGAAACGCTGGAACGTTCCACTCCTCAATCGCATGAAAAATCGACAGCGAATTATGGCGCTGATCGACAGCTACTGAATTTGCACAGATGACGAAACGTATGTTCATAGTTCTGCGCTTGCTTCAACGAATCGTTACGTATGTCTCAGCATCGGTGCCTGCAATACCCGAGACGTATGACTGGAGTGCGTTTTGTGGCGTTACTCTCTGAAATTGCGTTGCCATATACGTCTCAAGCAAGACTGCCGCTACGTACTCATACCAGTCCCATTTTTCATGCCCCGCCAACGATAGCGCCTGTCGCAAAAATACATTCTGCGGTTTCTGAGCCAGAGCAACTAGATAAACGTATGGTCGGACGTACTCCTCAGGCGTTTGCGGATTGTGCTCCAGAACCTCTTTCAACGCTTCAATGATCGCTGATCCTTCAAAGGAAGAGGAGATTTCTAAGACGGCGGAATCTTCTCGCAATTTCCGGATTAAAAATAAAGGCGTATTCGCGACTGCGTACGTCTGCTTTGCACTAGCCAGATTTGCTTCCTCGAAAGTTCTCATGTCTTAATCCTGTAGTAGATGACATTCCGCGAATCGTATTTCGAGATGTGCACTTGATGCACCACTTCGTGACAGGCTCCCCATTTACTCAAAATTACAGGGACCCTCTCACGCGTGATTGATACGACAATGCCGGAGTGCTCGATATCCCCATCTTTGAAATAGACGACGACATCACCCGGTATAACTTCATCAGCGAATCCGAGCTGCTGATACTCATCGTCCGAAAGAATCTTGCGCACTTCACGTGCTTCCTGAATCCAAGTGCGGCGACTGGCAAATGTGAGACCGTGGCAGTTGTATTTCCGCGAAGGCCCTACCGGTCTGTGTATCGTTGGGGGAGGAAATTCAATCTTCAGGTCCTCCACTTGAAGGACGTCGCCAGCCCGAATCGCTTCGCGATTTATCTCATTTGCAACCTGGTTCTCACACCGAGTGTGCAAAGCAAGTTCAGACCTCAATTGCAATATCGGCATATCACTTTCCCTGATTAGCAGGAACAGCGTTTATCTTTCCATCGCTCGGTAACTCTTCCGATAATTTTACACCCTCGTTGCTGTAGAGCGGGCTGCGCCACTTCTCTCGCCTTTCGAGAAGTGGCCTTCTAACCGCCGACTCTACGACTACGCCGCCGCGGCGGCTGACGCTCCATCGCCACGCGCAGAATGCGGTTAATCCGCGTCTGGTAGCCCTTGCCGTGGCCCTTGAGCCAATCCAGAACGTCCGCATCCAGACGAATCGTCAGTTGCTTTTTCTCCGGAGGCCAAGCCATCGCTGCCCGCTTGAAAAATGCCTCGCCGAGCCGCGGAATGTCCGAATAGTCGATAATCGGCATCCTTCATGCGGTCAATCCGTGCCAAGTGTTTAGATTTCTTGCTCACAATCGGCTTCCCTAACTCCCTACGCGTGCAACTCATGCAGCCCATGCTGACGCCGTACCTTAATTTTGCTCTCGTCTTTTCGCGCCTGCGCGAGATCATAGGCAAGCTGCATCCGTAGCCACGTTTCCGCACTACTGCCAAATGCCTTCGAGAGCCGGATCGCCATCTGGGGGCTGATCCCCGATTTGCCGTGGATGACATTGTTGAGCGTTTGCCGCGTAACGCCGAGGACCTCCGCTGCCTCGGTGACCGACAGGCCCAAGGGTTCAAGACACGCGCTTCTTACAATACGCCCGGGGTGGGCAGGATTTTTCATGGGCATGTCGTTTTCCCTCTTAATCTAGTGATAGTCGATAAGCTCAACGTCAAACGCATCGGCGCCTTCGAAGCGGAATATAATCCGCCAATTTGCCCGCACACTGACAGCCCAAAACCCTCTAAGGCTGCCCTTGAGCGCATGCAGGCGATATCCGGGAAGATCAAGATCACGCGGAGTCGCTGCTTCATCGAGCACAGTCAAGATTTCCTGAACCGTGTCCGCCAAATCAGGCCGTATTCCGCGACGGTCGTCGTGCTCATAAAGTCGTTTGAGACCGCGGTGCTTGAAGCTTCTAATCACCGGAATATACCGTAAAGTGTAAATTGTCACTTGTCATTTGTCAACGGAAGCACGACCCCTCTCAGCACTTCCCGTTTATTCATCACATTCACCTGTGACCGCCATCACATACATCCCACTCGCCATGTCCGATACTGAGGGGCCGATAGTAGAAAACGGGACGGACGGATAGGGAACCGAGTGCAGCTAAGTCCTTATTTCTAAAGATCATGGAGTTAAGTCATTACGAATCAATACTTTAGCAAGAAATGGGGAGGGGGGGTGGGGGTTACAAAGTTAAATCAACTTCCTACCGCATCGATTCTTCAATCTCCGAAATCCACTCCGGACGCTTCAGCACTTCCCGCGGCTTCGGACCATCCGCAGCGCCGACAATTCCATCGCGTTCCATCAGATCGATGAGATGCGCAGCGCGCCCATAACCGATGCGCAGCCGCCGCTGCAGCAGGGAAGTCGATGCCTTCCCAAACTCGATCACCAGGCGTACCGCGTCATTAAACAGCGGATCATTATCATCCGCGGAAACTTCTCCCGAATCATCGCCCGCCGCCGCGCCTTCGCGATCTTCTTTCGGAATCTCAAGAAACTTTTCCTGATATTGCGCCTGCCCTTGCGCCTTCCAGAATTCAACCACCCCTTCGATTTCTTTTTCCGTCACATACGGAGCATGCAATCGATGCACGCGCGCCGATCCCGAAGGCAGATAAAGCATGTCGCCGCGTCCCAACAGCGATTCCGCTCCGTTCGCGTCAAGAATCGTTCGCGAGTCAACCTTAGTCGCCACACGGAACGAAACGCGCGCAGGGAAGTTAGCCTTGATCAGTCCCGTAATCACATCCACCGACGGCCGCTGCGTCGCCAGCACCAGATGAATGCCCACTGCGCGCGCCATCTGCGCCAGTCGCGTGATGGATTCCTCAACGTTATTCCCGTCCAGCATCATCAAGTCAGCCAGTTCGTCGATGATGATCACAATCTTTGGAATCGGCCCTTCATCCGATCCCGTCTGCTCGCTGAACAAACTCGGCGTGTCATCGAACAGCTTGTTGTAGCTGTCAATATTGCGGACGCCTTTCGCCGCCAGCAGTTTCAGCCGCCGCTCCATTTCCCGCACGGCATTGCGCAGCGCATTCGCCGCCAGCTTCGGCTCCGTAATAATCGGAGTATAAAGATGCGGAACGCCTTCGTAATTCCCCAGCTCAAGCCGCTTCGGATCGACCAGCACCAGCCGCACTTCATCCGGCGTCGACTTATACAGAATCGACATGATCATGGCATTGATCGCCACGCTCTTGCCCGTTCCCGTCGAACCCGCGATCAGCAAATGTGGCATGCCTGCAAGATCGGCCGCCGCAATGCGTCCGTTAATATCTTTGCCCATTGCGAGCGTGAGCTTCGATTTCGTGCCGAGAAATTCCTGCGACTCGATGTTCTCGCGCAGCCAGATGATTTCGCGCTCGCGGTTCGGCACCTGAATCCCAACCGTGCTCTTTCCCGGCATGCGCTCGACCAGAATGCTCTCCGCCCGCAACGCTAAACAAAGATCGTCAGTCAGTCCGATAATGCGGCTGTACTTGATGCCCGCCTCAGGTTTGAATTCGAACGTCGTTACAACCGGTCCAGGATTGATCTGCGTGACCTGGCCATGAACGTCGAACTCCGCGTACTTCGCCGTCAGCACCTGCGCCACAAGTTTCAGTTCGTCCTCATCCACTGAATGCTGTTCATCCGGACGATGCAGCAAACTCGAAGGCGGCAGCTTATAACTGCCGGCAATCTTCGGCAGCGTGGTTTTTGCCTTCTTCTCGGTGTCGGCCCGTTCCGTGACTTCGATCTCGCCGCTCGCATCACTCGTCGGCAAATGCGTCCGCGCATCAGCCGAATCCCCATCCTCTTCCGCCAGCATCCGTTCAATCCCGGTTCGCGGAGCGGAAACACTCTGCACTCCAGGAATCTCCTGCGCACTCTCGCCATCGCTGGATCTGCGCGCCGTCTCTGCACGCGGCGCTGCTGCACGCGCAGCAACCAGTTGCGTCGTCACCACCGGCTTTTCCGCGCGCCGCTTCTCCAGTTCCTTCTGTTGACGCTTGCGAGCGCGCTCGTCCTGCCAGTCCTTCAAGCGATCTCGCAGCGCAACCACAAAGGCGAAACGCGTCGGAGCCCACAGTTGCAGCGCTGAGAATGAGAATGCTGTGGTCAGGTAGAGAGCAATCGCGAGCACCGTTGTGCACACAATATATGCGCCCGCAACATTAAGGTAACGGATCAAGACATCGCCAACGATGCGCCCCAGCAAGCCTTCGATCGGAATCGCGCCCATCCAGCGCACATGCCCCGGCAAAATGGCGAACAATCCCGGCACAAACACCAGCAGCCAGATTCCGCCCAGCGTCTTCGCCACCGGAGCTTGCACCGTGCGCGAGCGGAACCAGCGCATGCCGAGCATGCCCAGAAAGATCGGAAGTAGAAACGATCCCACGCCCCAGAATTGCAAAATGACGTCGGAAAGATAGGCCCCAAAGATGCCGATCCAATTGCGCGCCGCATGCGATCCCGTGAGAACCGAGGCGCTATTCAGCGACGGGTCAAGCGGCGAGTACGACGCCAGCGCGAGAAAAAGGAGGAGCGCGGAGACGCACAACAGGAATCCGACCAGCTCGTTCAAGCGCCGGTTCCTGGTGGGCGTAAAGATCTTTGAGAAGAATGTCATGTGGCAGTGACGGCTTTGAGCGACAGCTCACCCACAGCGCCGTTACGAGGCCAGAGCCTGATAATTATGACAAGAAGCCAGCCTTGGGGCAATGCGGTAAAAAGGTCGAGGTAACGAGTTGGGTTCGGGCAAAGTTCGAGGAAAAGCTCAGGGCAAATTTCGGGTCGAAGTCCGCGACCCTACCGTCCAATCACGCCCGCAGCCCACAACAGCACGGCGATGCCCAGCAGAATCCTATACACGGCGAAAGGAGCAAACCCGCGCCTGCGAACATAGCCCATAAACCACGCGACTGCTCCGTAGGCGACGATGAAGCTCACGACAAATCCGATCGCGAGTATGACCCACTCGTGCGAGGTGATTCCCGCTACACCGATCGGATTTTCATCTTTGCTCCCGTGGATCGATTTGAAGAGCGTATAAAGCGTGGCCACTGCCATCGTGGGCATGGAAAGAAAGAAGGAAAACTCGAGCGCGGCCGCGCGCGACATCCCCACCAGTTGTCCGGCAGTGATGGTCGACATGGAGCGCGAGGTACCGGGAAAAACGGCGGAGAGAATCTGGCAGGCGCCAATCCATATCGCCTGACCGCCGTGAATATCGTCCATGTTCCAGGTATGAATTGGAGAGCCGGTTGCTGCCGGCCCCGCTTTTTCCCAGGGCGCTTTCATCGCATCGATGACCCACATCACGATGCCGCCGATCAGCAGCGCCGCGCCCATCACGTACAGGCTTTCGAGGTTCTTGCCGATCACCTTCGTCAGCAAAAATGACGGCAGCGCGGTCACCACAAACGCGATCATCACCAGGCTCAACGGATGCGTCAGGTAATTGCAATCTCGTTTCTCGCCTTTCGGCCACGTCGAAATCAGCTTTGCGATGTGCGGCCAAAAATAAATCGGCAGCACCAGAATCGCGCCCAATTGAATGACGATCGAATACATCTTCCAGTAGCCGCTCGAAAGCGGCACATGCAGCAACACCTCTGAAATTCGCAGATGAGCGGTGGAACTTACGGGCAGAAATTCGGTCAGCCCTTCGACAATTCCCAAAATCACCGACAAAAGATAATCGTTCACGTTTTTCTCCGAAGCTCCATATAGCGACGCGGCTTGCCGCCGCCCGCATCGCGGCCAGAAAAGACGGGGCAATCCCCGCCCCTACGAATTACTCTCCCATCTTGGCAGCTTCCGCGTATCTGCGGAAGAAACTATCTGGCTTCCACTCCGGACGAAGAGAGTCGTCGGCAACGTTGATCAGCAGCGCCCGCACAATCTCTTCATATTTCGCCGCGGTGGCCAGATCGACCGGCTGGTTCACATCGTCAGAAGGCGCGTGATAGCGCTGCGTTCGCCAGTCCTTGAAAATCTTTTGCTCCGGAGACCCCGGCTCCACTCCCACGTCCATCATGATCGAGGGAACGCCGTGGCGGACGAAGCTATATTGGTCGCTGCGGATGAAGACATTGCGTTCGGGCTCAGGATCGGCCTGGACTCTGACTCCGAAGGTTTGAGCCACCTGGCCGGCGCGGTCACCGAGATCGGACTCGCCGAGGCCCTGGATCGTCAAAATCTTCAGCGGAACGATCGGCAGGAACATATCCACATTAACATCGGCGACAATGGACTTCGGCGGAACCGTTGGATGGGCGGCAAAATATTTCGAGCCCAGCAGGCCTTTTTCTTCTCCAGTCACCAATACCAGCAGAATCGATCGCCGCAGCTTTTCCGGATTCTTCTTGAAGCTCGCGGCCATGTCGAGCACCAGAGCACTGCCCGATCCATTGTCCATGGCGCCGTTGTAAATGCGGTCTCCATTGATGGGCTCGCCAATGCCGATGTGATCGAGGTGTGCTGAGAGCACTACATATTCGTTTTTCAGCGCCGGGTCGCTGCCCGGAATCTTGGCCACCAGGTTGGCCGATTCGATTTTCGTGACATCGACTCTGCTTTTCGCCGCCAGTGAAACGGCAAGCGGAAAGTGCGGCAGCGGCTTGCGGTCTTTACCCAGAGCGGCCAGTTCCGCGAAGGTGTGGCCCGAGCCGGCAAAAAGTTTGTCGGCGCTGGCCGGGTTGACCGTGACCGTAATCTTGGCACCCACTGTTTCGTTGAATTCGGGATAGTCGAGATCCATCGAAGGATGAGCCCGGTTGAGCGCTATGCGCGACCACGGAATATCCATCGACGCAGGATTCGGCAGCGAAACGATGCCGATGGCCCCCGCGGCGCGCAGAATTTTCCAGCGTTCGGCCGCAGTCTGATAGTGTGACGCGAGCGCTCCGGGAATTTCCGCGGGCGACCCCGCCAGAATCACGATAATCTTGCCGCGCACGTCGAGGCCTGCGAAATCGTCGTAATTCTTCTCCGGAACCTTCAGCCCATATCCGGCGAAAACCAGCGCAGCTTCAACCTCGGGCGCGGGCATCACCCGCGTGCCGATAATTGCATCATCCCCAAGCACGAGTTCTTCGCGTTTGCCGTCACGGATGAGCGCAAGGCTGCAATCTTTCTCTACGATCTGGCGCGAAACGAACTTGACCGGCTGGTAAAAGCCGTCAACTCCCGCCGGTTCCGCGCCCGCTTTCTTTAATTGCTCGACGGCGTATTTTTGCGCTTCGCGTTCGCCACGGCTCCCCGTGTCACGGCCTTCAAGCTTGTCATCGGCGAGAAACTTGATGTGGTCCCACCAAGTCTGGCCGTCGAAATGGATTGTGGTCTGTCCCGCAGCGCCAATCGTTATGGTCAGCGCGAGCAGCAGTGACAATGACCGAAGTTTCATGGGCTTGATTTTCATTGGGTCTCCTCGATGCGCGAAGAATTCCTAGAATAACAGGCGACGCGCATAGGGGGCAGTGGAGATCAGCACAGGGCAATGGTGCAGTTTTGAAGCGGCTCTTAAAAGGCACGGCTTCATCCTCCGCCATTGCACTTGATTTCGGGTGGCGCAGCGCTTCAGCGCTGCGGTAAAGACTTTGCTTTGAGTCCAGCTTCAGCCGCTGAAAAACGGCAATTTTCAAACCGCACCACGGGGTGACCCTCCGCCGCCATTTTGGCAGATAGCGCCGTCAATCCGGCACGCTTGCCTACGACGATGATCGCAATGGGGTAAAAAAGGGGCAAAAACGCCGGAATCCCCCATTTTGCAAATTCTCTAAGTCGCTAGTTCTAAACTGTTTGGTTCGGTTTGTACGTACAAAAATATATGCAAAGTGTTCCACGTGGAACACATCTCAGTTTTGCAAGATAGCTGTATTCCCGGGGCTAGCGGCCCGCTTCGAAGCGGTAGCCTATGCCTCGCAGGGTCTTTAAGTAACGCGGGTGCCTGGGGTCGGCCTCGATCTTTTCCCGCAGCCTCCTGACGAAGACGTCGATGGAGCGCGGGGTGACGAACGACCCTTCCTTCCAGACGGCGTCGAGGAGTTGGTCGCGGGTGAAGACGCGCCCTCGATGGCAGGCCAGATATTCGAGGAGACGAAACTCGCGGACCGTGGTGGGGATGGTCTTGCCGCTGACGCGCACCGTCATGGAGGCGATGTCGATCTCGAGGTCTCCCAGGACAATGGTCTCGTGGTTGGGAGCTTCGGGCGCGACACGGAGAACGTTGCGGACGCGGGCGATGAGCTCGCGGGGGCTGAAGGGTTTGGTGATGTAGCCGTCGCCGCCGGCGTCGAAGGCCTGCAGGCGGTCGGGTTCCTGCGTGCGGGCGGAGAGGAAGATGATGGGAGTCTTGGCGAGCTGCTCGTGCTGGCGGATCTGGCGGCAGAGATCGAAGCCGCTGATGCCGGGGAGCATGATGTCGAGAAGGAAAAGCGCGGGCTGACGGCGGGCGGCGGAGGGAACGACGGGCGCTCCAGTAAAGAAGGTGGAGACGTCGTAGCCGGCAGTGCGCAGGTTGTGTTCGATCAGGTGGGAAACGTCAGGATCGTCCTCGACGACATAGATCAGTTCAGAAAAGCGCGATTTGTCTGCCGTCTGGAAAGATTCCATAGTCAAAAGGACAGCCTCGCGAAAAGCCTTACTGGAAGACAGTTTTGTCGGGACACGTAGACGAAACACTAGTGAGAGTGTGTTGCAGCAATGTTGCGGCTATGTTAAAGGAGGATGAATTTGGAGCGCTCCACAGCCGCGAGATTTCTTCTCCAACGGTGTGAGTAATGAGAACTTATGTTATTTACTTGATAGGGATTGGAGCTCGTGCTGGATCCACTTCAGGTTATTGCCGTTTTCAAAGGCAGGCTTGAGTTCGTCCATGTTCTTGTACTGAAGGACGACGGACCCGCTGGGCGCGGCGGCTTGGAGTTTTTCTTTGACGGACTTGGGCGTGGCGGTGTCGAACTGTTCCTGATCGAGGCGGAATTTCCTGGCTTGAATTTTAGGGAGCGCGGTCAGCGGTTCGAGCGTCGTTACTTTTTTCAGGAACTCGGGCTTGAGGTAATCGGCGCGCTCGTTGGCGGGCGGGAAGGGAGAGGTGGCGATCCAGATTGGCCAGTCGGCCCAGGGGTCGAGGGCTTCGAGCACCTTGATGCGCGGATCGACGGAGGAGGCGAGGATGGCGACGCTGGCTCCGGAGCCTTGGGCAAAGATGCCGACGCGGCTCATGTCGAGATCGCCGCGGGTTTCCAAATAATTAAGGACCATTTGCAGATCGTGGGTCGAGGTGGCGAGCGACTCCTGCAGTTCGCTGAGAAACCACTGCTTCATGGGACGGTCATGGTAGCGGTGTCCGGTGAGCGCAGTGACGAAGCCAACGGCGGCGAATCCATCTCTGGTGACGAGTTCTTCGTAGGCGTCATTGCGGAAGATATCTGTGTCGGTGGGATACCCATTGAGATAGAGGATGACGGGAGGTTTTTTTACTCCCGCGGGTTTCATGACGTAGAGGTCGATGGGATCTCCCCAGCGCCACTGGACGCGGAGAAGTTCGACCGAGTAGCGGGGATTGTCGCCGCTGATCTGCAGAGAAAGAGGATGAACAGGCACGAGATGGCTGGTGGTCAGGGAGGGCGAAGTCCAATCTTCTTCGACGGCCTGGAAGCGATGATCGTTGGGATCAGCGATGGGCGGGGAAGCGCGCTCAAGCTGAGCGGCGGTGTTTTGGGCCGAGAGCAGAAGAACGGTTACGAGCGCGAGTGCCCCTATAAAGTTGATCGACAAAGTTTGCTTCATGCTTTTTTATGTAATTGAAATCTTAAGTGTTGAGCAACAACGGAGGTAGCTCCTGAAAAGAGAATAGCGCAGAAATATTAATATCGCGTGACTGGTGCGGATGGCAACGGCGGACGGAGCAAGATTGGCACTAACTTAAGGAAGGACAGGCTAGCAGGGCAGGGGTTGACCCCAGCCGAGGGCGCGTTGCCCTGGGTCACCCGCCTTCTGTTGGGTCCTCCGTAAGAGGATCGGGCGCACCTCGACCGGTGCTCGACAGGCGACGGCTGCCTTGCGTCCACACGAAAGTTTGCTTCTTCCGCGCTTGGGCTGAACCCACGTGACATTGATCGGCCGACCCTAGGCGTTGGCGGGGCGAAGGGAACGGGAACTTTGAGGTCCGTGGTTCCCACTCGCCGAAAGGCGCGGCGAGTGGGGCAGCCTCGGCCGTGGAAACGGCAGCACGCGGGGGCCAGCCCCGGTTCCCCACCCTTCAGAAATGAGCTGGATCCGCCTCCATCTTCGAGTCCCACCCCTTCATCTCATTGAGTTCCTCGGGCGTGATCTGAGGCAAGTGCCGGATGAACAAAACCAGGCGCCAGGTTTGCGGGACAGTGTGCGTCCCGTGGAAGGCTGGCATGCCGCTCAAACGAACTCCATTTTCAATTGTGTAGTAGAGCTCACCATCGCTCTTGTTCTGCGTCCCAGCTGCGCGCAAGTCGGGCGGTTTCGGATAGAGGCCCTTGCCATATACCGTCTGGCCCCCTCCGTCATTCGAATGGCACGGGGAGCAATGATAGGCGAAATGCTCCATGCCTCCCCGAATGCTCTCCGTTGAAGGCGTGATGGGATTGCGAAGTTGGCGATACGCGGATGGCACGGCCAATTTGCGTGCCGTTGTAGCCGCCAACTCCTCAATCTCCGATGGTGTCGCGAGCGCGCTGAAGCCTCGTCGCAGGAGCATCACCCCGTATCCCGCGGCTGCGACCGCAAGAGCAAACAGAATCAGCAAAACTACTTTCCAGGGTTTCATGGCTACCTCCCCTGTGGCAACGTGCACACCAGGCCAGTCTCGCCGCGATCAAGTTATGCTGCAGACGCGGCCACGCCCGATCGTAATGACCTGAAGCCCGCGCGGATCTCTTCTGAAAGAAGTTGGGGCTGCTCAAATGCGGCAAAGTGGCCGCCCTTGGGGAGTTTGTTGTAATGGATCAGTTTGGGATACGCCTTCTCTGCCCAACTGCGCGGGCAGAGATCGATCTCGTCCGGAAAGGCGCTTACGGCAACCGGGATGGAAACGCCTTTGACACTGAAATACGGGAGTTTGCTTTCCCAGTAGAGGCGCGCTCCAGAAATCGCCGTGTTCGTCAACCAGGTGATCGTGATGTTGTCGAGGACATCGTCTCGTGAGAGACCTTCGGTCTGCCCGTCAAAGGCGCGCGCGATCAGCGCGTAGCTCCACGCATCGTGGTCGAGAAAATAGGCGGCCAGGCCGACGGGGGAGTCCGCAATTCCGTACAACGTCTGCGGGCGCAACCCCATCTGGTAGCCGTAGGCGACGCCTTTGCTGTACACGAATTGGAGCCTCTCGAAAGCGAGTTTTTCCTCAGGTGAGAGACCATCTGGCATTGGCGCACCGGTGGATGCCGCCTTGTCGATTTCAGCCGGAACCGCGCCGGGCATGTTGGTGTGAATGCCGAGAAGTTCGGGCGGCGCCTGCACGCCCATCTGATCGGTGATGATCGCGCCCCAATCGCCGCCTTGCGCCACAAATTTTGAGTAGCCGAGTCGCTTCATCAACACGGTCCAGGCACTCGCGATCCGTTCAGGGCCCCAGCCGGTCGTCGTCGGCTTGCCTGAAAACCCGTACCCCGGCATCGACGGAATCACAATATGGAATGCGTCGGATGCATTTCCGCCGTGTGCGGTGGGATCGGTTAGCGGACCGATGATCTTCATCTGTTCGATGATCGAGCCGGGCCATCCGTGGGTGACGATGAGCGGCAACGCATTTTCGTGTTTGGAACGGACGTGAATGAAATGAATGTCCAGCCCGTCGATCTCGGTGATGAATTGCGGCAGGGCGTTGAGTTTTGCCTCGATCTTGCGCCAGTCGTACTCTGTCCCCCAATAGCGGGCGAGCGCTTGAGTCGTCGCGAGCTGCACGCCTTGGGTCGCATCTGTGACCGTTTCCCGTTCCGGCCACTTTGTATTGTTGATGCGCCTGCGTAATTCAGTGAGTTCCGCCTCTGGAATATTTATTTTCTGAAACGGACGAATTGTATTCTTGTCGTCTGCCTGCTTGCTGCCTTGACGTGTAGTGCTGATTTGGGTCATGGTGGCCTCCTTTTGACTGGGTGGGGATTTCTTGGTTTGAGTCGTGGGCCAACAAGTCAACGTCAGCCCCGGCAACCTCTGGATGGCCGTCAATTATATCGCCGACTCCGAGGATTGTTGTTAACAGGCGATTACGCTCATCGAGAATTTGCCGGGCCCGGGTCAATGAGTGGAACGGGGTGTTAGGCAAACGACAGTTTTCTGGCAGTCCAATGGCGCGGAAAACATATTTAAGTTTGCGGCAAATAGTTGCCCGGTTGAAGAGGGAAGTGCTGGCAATGATTACCAACCCATTTGGCGCATTCGCTCGAGGATGATCGCGCTGTAGTTATTCATGCGTTCTGGCCGTCGGTGCAGAGGAGCGGGCAGAATTGCGGCGAGGCGAGCTGCCTGCTGCCGGCCGATATTCCGCGCTGGAATTTCGTCATAGTAACGACAGGCCGACTCTGCTCCGTAAATACCAGGGCCCCATTCGACGACGTTGAGGTAAATCTCCAGGATGCGCTGCTTGCCGAGGACGAATTCCGCGACCGGTACCAGTGAGGCCTCCGCGCCTTTGCGAAGGAAAGAACGGCCGGTTCCGAAGAACAGGTTTTTTACGAGTTGCTGAGTAATGGTGGAAGCTCCGCGAGTGCGATCACCTTCTAAATCGTCCTGGGCGGCGATTTCGATCTCGTGCCAATCGAATCCATGGTGCTGGTAGAAGTGCGCGTCTTCTGCGGCGATTACGGCGTGCTGGAGGTCGCGTGAGATTTGGCTCAGTGGAATGAATTTGTAGCGTTCGCGATAGGGCGCGTGGTGAGTCCAGGCCTGAAAGCGGCGCTGGATGTGCACTGCGGTGGTTGGCGGATCGATCCAACGGGCGGCGACGAGGATCAGCGCGGCGAGGGACCAAAGAAGCAGGACGCCGATGACAAGCCAACGAATAAAAGATCGGAGGAAGCCGGATCGATGCGGCGACTGGGTGCGAGGGTTTGAGGTTGCAGTCAAGTTTCAGAATAATAGCTCGGGCCGAGTTGTCGCGGTGAATTGTGCGCACACAGACGAGTTTGAGGATTGTGCTAAGTCTGCGAGGACCATGCCTCGGTTGCCGGATCAACCCAGGTCGAAGGAGGCTGTGGGGCCGAGAAAGATGCCGCTGTGCGTCTGATGAAAAGCGCATTCGCGGGTGGGGTGATGTGGCGGGAATGATAAAAGGACGGACCGAGGATGGTCCGTCCTTTTGTTCGTGCATCGATCAGGTTGGGGTTAAGGGCGAACCTGAAGTCCCAGAACGCCCTGGACAAGCTGCGTGGTTTTCGAAGTGGAGGTGAGGACTTGTCCGCCAACGTCGCCACCAGCTTCGGTGGTTCCAGTATTGATGGGAGCTGCGCCGATCAAGGTGCCGGCTCCGTCGTATTGCTGATAGTGCGAGCGCAGATAGAGGAGGCCCGGATCGGTGATGCCGCCGGCGACCGTCTTCACGAAGGGGACGAAGTCGGGAACCGAAGTGACGACTAACTCCTGCGAGATCTTAGTCAGGGCTTTGGCACTGGTGAGCGCGCTGCCACTGCTGATCAGACGAAGAATCGACCAAGCCGAGTAACTGCCATTGCGCAGGTTGGGGAAGGAAAGACCACCGGCCCAGATTTCGCTTTCCGGACAAGGAAATGCTTCGGCGCACGATGCCGGGAGGTTCGCTGCGCCGGGCAGAGTGCCGGCGGACGCGGGCTGGCCGGGATCGTAGGCGAGGCCGGTGGCACTCTGAGGCCCATAGCTGGCGAAGAGGGGATCGACGCTATTGAGAGTGATGTAACCATAGTTGGTGTTATTAGCGATCGAGCTGACGTTGCCGTAGCTGAAGACGTTGTAACCGATGCCGTCGAGGCCTCCAAACTTCGCAGCGGAGTTCTGGACAGCCTTGACTTCTTCGCTGGAGCCGATGGCTCGATAGCGCGCGCCGAGGCCATTTTGGCAGGTTCCTGGCTGGGCGGCGAGCGGGTTAGAGAGAACGCCGTTGACGGTGACGTTGGATTCCTGACTGAGGCCGAGAACGGCACCCGAACCGGAGCCAGTGTAAACATCGGGGCGTCGGAAGACGGTGTTCTCGGCGACTTGCATTTGGCCGGCGGTAGCTTCATTGAGGAAGATGTTGATGCCTCCGGTGGGAAGGCCAAAGGCACTGGCGTCGCAATTGGTGCCGGAGAACACGTCTTGCAGTTGCTCTGGCGTGGCGTTCGACAAGCTGGTGAGTTGACCTTCGTTACGCTCGATGATGAAGACCAAAGGAGCGGCTCCGACGTTGACGACGGAGAAGGAAGGAATGTTGGTGCCGGTGATGGGGTCCTTACCTTTAATGTTGAAGGAAAGAACGTTGGCGGTGCCGGTGCTGCCGGGATAGCCGCTCTTGATGGGAGTTCCAACATAGGCGGAGGCGGCGCTGCCGAAAGTGGGACAAATGCCAGGAGCCCAGTTGGGGTTGTAGCCGAGACCGTCGAGTCCGTCGCTGGCAGTACCGCTGTAGGAACCGGCGCCGAGCTGGGAGTTGACACGGCAGATGGTGAAGTTTGCGTCTTCGGGACGAAGGAGCGACGCGGCGACGGTGACGGGCGTTCCGTTCTCAAACAAAGAGAGAATGTTGGCGGGCAAAGCTTCGTCGGAAGAGCCATCTCCCCAGAGTGTGGAACTGATCTGATTCGACCCCGATCCAGAGAGCTCGGTGGAGGTGCCGTTGACGGTGCATTGGGGCTGCGCGAAGTAACAGCGGTCGCCGACGACGGAGTCGACCTTGACGAAAGACCAGATCTTGGTGCCAGCGGAATTCCAGACGACCCAGAGGGTGCCTTCATCGACGTTGACGGGCGAGACGCGTGAGTCGGTAAGGTTAATGACGTTGGAAGCGCTGGTCCAGTGGCCAGCGCCGGAGCCGGCCGACTTATAGGCGGCGAGCGCCAACGACTGCCAGGCAGCGGAAGCGCCGGCGATCGACACTTCGACAGTGACTGCCGCTTGCATCTGCGGAGCGATGCTGGCAAAGGCGGTCAACAGCAAAACAGCAAAAACGGATTTCATGCACGACATAGTGGTGTTCCTTTCGGGATCTGAAACGGTATTCGCGTCCCCGCCGGGGTGAGGGCTGGGGACGGGGGAGAGCGTTTCGAGAGCATAGAGCAATTGCTTCGCTAATGTCAAGTAATATGATAGACATAATTCTAATATCAAGTGTTTGGATGGTGATTGGTTGAATCGTAAGGAGTGTTGATCCAGGAATTGCGGTTTATATGTAGGTCAATTCAGCATAAGGGAACCGGCAGTCGGCGCGGAGGAAGCGACCACGGATGGAGCGCTGCGCGAATCAATTGTTCGCAGATACTGTGTAAGTGGAGGGAGTAAGTGGGATGAAAGGCGCGGCACCGGGGTTCTGGTGAAAATGTAAAGGGCGGACCGAGAGATGGTCCGCCCTTGTTGCCTGGTGCAACGATCAGGTTGCGATTACGGCCGAACCTGCAGTCCCTGGTTGCCCTGGACCTGCTGGATCGGAGCAGCTTCGCACTTTCCGCTGACGTACGGGATGATGATTCCACCCATGTCGCCACCGGCTTCGGTGGTACTGCAGTTAACCGGAGCAGCGCCGAGGAGGGTACCGCCGCCGTCATACTGCTGGTAGTGGGCGCGAACCAACTGCAAGCCTGGATCGGTGATTCCGGCGGCGACTGTCTTCGTGGCCGGGATGTAATCCGGCACGGAGCCAACGACGAACGCCTGCGAATCCTTAATCAAGGTCTTGACATTAGTAAGTCCCGTTCCGTTGCTGACCACGCGCAGGAGCGACCATGCCGGATACAGTCCGGCGCGGACGTTAGGGAAGGAGAGGCCGCCAGCCCAGATTTTGCTTTCGGGGCAGGGGAAGGCCGCTCCGCAATCGGCGGGCAGGTTAGCTGCGCCGGGGATCTCGCCAGGGTTGGAGGCGTTTGCGGGCTGGCCGGGATCGTATCCGACTCCGGTGGAGCTCTGGGGACCGAAGCTGGCGAACACGGGATCGATGTTGTTCAAAGTGATGTAGGCGTAGTTGGCGCTGTTGGCGATGGAGCTCACGTTCCCGTAGCTGAAGAACGTGTAGCCGATGCCATCGATGCCCAGGTTCTTGTCGGAGTTCGCGACCCACTTTACTTCTTCGCTGGTGCCGATCCCGCGTTCCCGCAGGCCGCCACCATTGAGGCAGGTTCCGGATTGGCCGGCGAGCGGATTGTTAACTCCGCCGTCGACATTGGCTTCCATGCTGACGCCAAGAACCGTGCTGGGGCCAGCGCCGCCGTAAACGGTGGGATGACGCATTACGTTCGATTCAGTGGTGTTGTAAGTGCCCGACAGCGGTTCGCGCAGGAAGACGCCAATTGCGGCGGAAGGCAGAGGCACGCCGTCCTGGTTGTCGAAAGCGTTGGCGTTGCAGTTAGCGCCCGAAAACGCTTGTTGCAGTTGCTGGGTGCTGGCGTTGGTCAGGTTGGCAAGCTGGCCGCCGTTGCGCTCAAGGATAAAGGCGATCGGCTCGACGCCGACTTCGACAACGGTGAAGGCAGGGATGTTTGTACCGGTGATGGGATCCTTGCCTTTGATGTTGAACGACACAACGTTGGCTTGGGAAGTGCTGCCGGGGTAAGCGCTCTTGATCGGGGATCCGACATAGGCTGACGAGGCGCTGCCGAAGGCGGGACAAACGCCAGGCGCCCAGTTGGAGTTATAGCCGAGGCCGTCGAGATTGTCGCTGCCGGTGCCGCTGTAAGATCCGGCGCCGAGCTGAGAGTTGGAGCGGCAGACGGCGAAATTTGCGTCTTCAGGACGGATATCGGTCGCGGCCACGTTGACCGGAGTTCCGGCTTCGAACAACGCCAGGACATTGGCGGGCAAGGCAGTGTCAGACGAGCCATCGCCCCACAGAAGGGAACTGATCTGGTTCGAGCCGCTGCCTGTGAGGTTCGCGGACGTGCCGTTCACGGTGCACTGGGGTTGAGCGAAATAGCAGCGGTCTCCGACCACGGAATCGACCTTGTTAAAGGACCATACCTTGGTGCCGGCGGCATTCCAGACGATCCAAATGGTGCCCGCGTCGACATTGGTTGGAGTTGTACGAGTATCGGTAAGGTCGATGACGTTGGAAGCGCTAGTCCAGTGTCCAGCACCGGCACCGGCCTCGCTGTAAGCGCCGAGCGCCAATGTCTGCCACAGGGCGGAGGAACCGGCGGCCGTTACTTCGGCCGTCACCGCGGCCTGCATTTGAGGCACGATGGCGAACGCCGCGAGCACCAGCGTTGCGAAGATCAATTTGAAACGCGACATAGAGTTTTATCCCTCTCTGAATGGTTTTGAAAACTATTTCGTAACGCGTGGGGCCGAGGGCCACACGCAGGAACACACACACTTACCGCATCCGCCAAACACAAAATGCTTGTTGGTCAGCTTGAAATCTCAACGTTGCACACGCATTCGCCGAAGCGAAGCTTGAATTACAGGCCGGAGTCTATCTGCTGGGTCGCCGGGCGATGTTAAGGCTCTGTGACAAGTTGGTGAAAATTCCTTAACGAAGTGCGAACCGCCATTCATATTGCTGCTGCGTTAAAAGCCTGTGGATACAGGGGTATGCGCCATCTTGTGGGGAACAGAACAGTGCAATGACTTTCCACTTAAGTGTTGACGTCTTTCACACGGTCACGACTGTGGAAAATAGGGAAGCAGGCCGGAGCGCGAGTGCAGGTGATGCGGCGAAATAAGACGCGATGCAGAGCGGTACTTGGCCGCGGATTAATAGTAATAAAGTCGATTAACATACTTGACATATGTCGGCACGCACTTTATGCTGCGAAAATGACGCGGCGATGGGACCGGATCCGTGCAGAAAGCGGCCGGTAATTTTCACATTACGTTAACTTTGGCCCGCTGACCCGGCATATACAATCCCCCTTTGCCAAAACCCTTTTAAGAGCTGAGAAAGTCTGGAGTGATAAGTGTGCGAGCGTCTGCCCTTCATTTTTCTTCTCGGGTCATAAGTGTGTTGATATTCGCGCTCGTCGCGTGGCCGCTTTGCGCGGGGCAGGAACAATCGACGACAGAGACGGGGGGAAAAGCTTCCATAAGCGGAAAGGTGACGGACTCAACCGGGGCAGCGGTTGCTGATGCGGAAGTGGTGCTGACGAGCGGGATAGGTCCGGCATTGGCTATACCGGTAAATGACAAGGGCGAGTTTTCCATAACGGGGCTCTATCCGGGGAGTTATTCGTTGACGGTCTCGGCCCCGAACTTTGCCGAGAAGGTCTTTCCGAGCGTGGCGCTGACACCAGGGTTAGCACTTACTCTCGATGCTCCGATGAGGCGTGCACCCGCCAAAGCCAAAGTGAGCGAGGAGGCGAGTGGAGCGGCGGCGGAGAGTCAGGCTGCCGCGCAGGGGCCGCGGACAAATGCAGGCGGGAAGGGAGTTATCAGCGGTACGGTGACGGACGCAACGGGCGCGGTCGTTCCCGATGCGAAAGCGGTTTTGACGAATGCAGCAGGAGTAAAGGTTGAAGCAGCGGTCAACGAAAAGGGAGTGTACCAGTTCACCGGGCTGGAGCCGGGCACATACAAACTGGTGGTGACGGCCCCGAACTTTGCCGACATGCCGTTTGACAATGTCACGCTGACGCCGGAAGTCGGGTTGACGTTGGATACGTCACTGGTGCCAGCCAAGGCAAAGTCCGAAGAAGTGAATGTGGAGGGTGGCGGAGTTGGAACGGTGGAGACGGAGAGCTCCAGCGTATCGGGCACGATCACGCAAAAAGAAGTGGTGTCGATTGGACTGAATGGCCGCAACTTTACGCAGCTAATCGCGCTGGCACCGGGCGTCAGCAACCAGACAGGGCAGGACGAAGCGAAGGTCGGCGTGGTGGGCAGCGTGAAATACAGCGTGAACGGCGGCCGCGTCGAGTACAACACGTTCGAGGTGGACGGCAGTGATGTGCTCAACACCGGCTTGAACGGCGCGTCAAGCACGCTGATGGTTTATCCCAGTCTGGATGCAATTCAGGAAGTGAAGGTACTGACGTCGAATTATGGCGCGCAATTTGGGCGCACGGCGTCGGGCACAGTGCAGGTGACAACGAAATCCGGCGGCCCGCAGTATCACGGGAATCTGTACGACTTTATTCGCAACGAAGCGTTCAACTCGCGCAATTACTTCGACATTGTCTATACGGGAGTGCCGGCACCAGGAGAAGTAGTGGGGCCGACGGTGGGTAATAAAGCGCCGCTGTACCGGCGGCAGGATTTCGGTGGAACGATTGGCGGCCCGCTGTACGTTCCCAAGGTTTTCAATACCAGGAAGGACAAGACGTTTTTCTTTTACTCGGAGGAGTTCCGGTTGGAGAAGACGCCGACGGAATACAACCAGGCCGTGCCGGGGTTGAAGGAGCGGGGGTTGATTCTGACGTCGAGCGGGATTCAGGAGAATTTGCAGACGAATCCGGGCACGGGCGCGGTTTACCAGGACTACGATTTCACCGACGTATGCCCGCTGAATTCGGGCACATTTACACGCGCGCAGTATCCGGACTGCCCGTCGGTATCGCCGGGAGCGACGCCGGGGACGTTTACTCCGCTTCCCCATCTGCAAGGAGTGCTGGGATCGACGAGCGTGGATAAGAGCGCACAGATCATCCTGAATGCGAACCTGATACCGCTGCCGAATGCTCCATATGGTTGTAACTTCACCTTGCCAAATTACAATCCGGCGAGCCCGGACCCGACGGACCCAAATCGTTGTTACAACGCTGCCGTTTCTCCTTCTACCTACTGGCGTGAGGAGTTGTTTCGTATCGATCACACGCTGACCGACAAACTTAAGGTTTCATTTCGATACATACACGATTCCTGGAACACGACGGTGTTGGACCCGCAGTGGAGCTATCTGAGCATCAACCATCCGTCGTTGGGGACGTTCCCCACCATACAGAACCGCTTCATCGGGCCGGGCACAAGCCTGGTGGCGCGGTTCACGGACACGATATCGCCGACGCTGCTGAACGATGTGGTTATCAGCTATGTGAATTCAGCCATAACCCTGACGGACCAGAACGGGCCGGGCGGGGCACAGTTCCAGCGCAACCCGGCGCTGGATGAGCCGCTGGTGCAGGACCCGTCAGAACCGGGACAGTGCAATCCGGCGCTGAGCATTGATCCAGTGACGGGCTTTCCGCAATGCGCGATCGGCTACATCTTCAATAACGGCTTTGGGGGGAAGATGCCGGGAGTGGCCTTTCTTGGCACGAATGCGGCTTATGGCGGGAGGGGGTTTGCAGCCGATCCGTCGTACATGCCGTGGGGACATACGAATCCTACATACTCGGTGCGCGACGACATCGGCAAGGCGATGGGTAAACATACCCTGCAGTTTGGAGCGCAGTATGTGTATTCGCAACGCAATCAGGACAATAATGCGATCGGCGCAGCTACTGGTGATACGCAGGGTTTGTTGACTTACAGCAACCTGACGCACAGCACGGGAAATGCGTTTGCCGACTTCCTGGTGGAATCGGATGCAAATGCGCACGGCATTCCGCAGGGATTCATTCAGAGCTTTTCGCAGGATTCCGCGAATCATCGTTACTATCAGCGTTTTCAGATCGCAGAGCCGTACTTGCAGGATGATTACAAGATAACTCACCGACTTACTCTGAACCTGGGATTGCGAGTCAGCCTATTTGGCACTTACAGCGAGAAGAACCGGAATGCGTGGAACTGGGAGCCGGCGCGATTCAATGCGACTCGGTTTGGAGTGGATCCGATTTATGGCGAACTACTGGATAAGTCGAACGGATCGGTCCCGGTGCCATTCAACCCGACCACCTTTCAGATTGATCCGGGAGTGATCAGCGATTTGGGGCTAGTGCAGTGCGGATATGACGGGACGCCGGCGAGCTGTATGAAAGGGCATTTGTTCAATCCGGCGCCGAGAATTGGATTCGCGTGGGACCCGTGGGGAGATGGGAAAACGTCGGTCCGCGGCGGGTATGGCATCTTTTTTGAACACGGAACCGGGAATGAGGCGAACACAGGATCGCTCGAAGCGAGCGCGCCGATTGTGCTGAGCATGACGCAGCAGCTTCCGGTAAGTTATCCGTGCATTGGCAATGTCGGCTATGGGCCTGCGTTTGACCCGACTAACAGCGCCTGCGCGAGCCTTGAGGGGGGGAAGCCACCGGCCGCCGGTTCGGTGTTTCCACTGGATGTGACGTCGATTCCGACCAAGGCAATTTGGCCGTATGCGCAGCAATGGAGTTTCGGAGTGCAACGCGAAGTATCGCGCTCGGTGGTGTTGAACTTTGCTTATGTGGGGAGCAAGGGAACGCACCTGACGGTCGAACGCCAGATCAACCAGCTGCATCCGCTGCCGTTGAACGAAAACCCTTTTGGGCCGAATGAGCCGCTGACCATCACGGAATGCACGGTGGCTCCGCCGAATTCGCCGACCCCTAACCCCGGGGATGGCACGACGTCTTTTCTGCTGGCGAATGGGACTCAGGTGACGCCGACAAATCCGGCGTACATGTATCTTCAGGCGGCTTGTACAAATCCGAATATTCCCAATGTTAACTCTCTGCCGGGGCGGCCTTATCCGGGATTGGGGAGAGTTCTGTCGCTGGAGAATGTGGCCGACTCGAGTTACCACGCGCTGCAGGCTACAGTCAGGCACTCGAGTGGACCACTTACACTTGGCGTTTCGTATTCTTACAGCCATTCGATTGACGACGCTTCAGACCGCAGCGATCCGATATTGGTGAATTCTTACGATCTGCGGGAGAACAAGGCGAGTTCGAGCTTTGATGAACGCCATCTGGCGACGATCAGCTATGTGTATCGACTGCCGCTGAAGAATTTCCCCCGGAATTTTATCGACGTGGTGGAAGAGCGGGAGCCGGAGAAGGCGGCCGATGACAGTGCGCCGAAAGATAACTGCTGCTCGAAGTGGGCGGACGAACTGCTGGACGGCTGGGAAGTCTCGGGAGTGACGCTGTTTCAGACGGGGACGCCGTTTACGGTGATCAACAGCGCGGGCAACACGGGAATTTCGCTGACGGACAACGCAGGAGTTTCGAGCGGGCTGGGGATCGCGGCGTCGTATCCGGACGTGATGAAGGGGTTGGGGTCACCGGGAAATAACTCACAAAGCTTCGGACCTCTGATTGGAAATCCGTCACAGTTTGTTGCGCCGCGGGGACTTACTTTTGGCGATGCGGGCCGGAATTATTTGAATAACCCGGGACGGTCGAACTTCGACGTGGCGCTGCTGAAGCATTTCAAAATCAAGGAGTCGGCGCAGCTGGAGTTTCGAGCGGAGGCGTTCAACCTTTTCAATCACACGCAGTTTCGGGTCTACGATCCGGACAATCCGGGGAGCACGGGAAATAACGTTGTCAGTTGCTATGGGGGGCCGCTGTATTCGGCGGGATTTAAGGGCAGCGGAGCGGATTGTGTGACAGGAGCTTCGTTTTTGCATCCGCTGGATGCACACCGTCCGCGCACGGTGCAGTTCGGGCTGAAGCTGGGATTCTAAGGCAGGTCGATTTAAGGGCATGGAGAGATTGACTCAAGATCGGACAGGGCGCGGAGCGAGCCAGATGAGTTTGCTCTTGTGGCTCGGGCTTTCGTTGTTGGCCGTGACGATGATGTTTTCGGGTTGCGGGAGCAGCGGGTCTGCGGGCATTACGGAACCAATCCCGACGCTTTCTGGGAATTGGCAATTTACGATGGCGCCCCAGGTTGACGGGAACAATCAGGTGCAGTTTCTGGGCGGCCTGCAGGGCGGATTCACGGTACAGAACGATGGCACGCTGACCGGAGCCGCGAATTACGCGGTTTTCATTCCGCAACTACCGGATCCTTGCAATAGCGGATCGGCGGCGATTACGGGGACAGTCAGCAGACAGAACGTGAGCTTCACGGCGATGGCGGGCACACAGACCTTCACACTTACGGGCACCGTTACTGACGTGATTTCACCAACTACTGGATTGGTGGTGGGCGAGACCATGGCAGGGAGTTACACGTCGACAGCAGGGACTTCGCCTGACGGCTCGCCCTGCGGAATCGCGGAAACGACAGGTCTGCAATGGAGCGCGGTTCTGGTGCCGCCGATAACCGGGAGCTTGCAAGGCAGTTTTCACAGCACAGGCGGACCGGCGGGATTGAGCAATCAGGATTTTCCGGTGACGGGATCGATCACGCAGGGGGCGAATACGGGCGTGAGCAGTGCGACGGTCAGTGGCACTTTGAGCTTCCTAAGTCCGGGGACGAGCCAGAGCGACTATCCGTGTATGGCAAGTGCGTCGATCTATGGGCAGATCAGCGGCAATCTTGTTTCGCTGCAAATCATAGGTCCGTCCGAATCGATCATCGGACAGATTGGCGAGCCGTTCGGGTCGAATGGGGTTACGGGAGTGAATCCGGTTTATTTCAACTCCGCGACGGGTGGATATGTTTTGCAGGGCGTAGGGCCGTCGTACTTAGTGGCGACAAGCGCGTGTCCGGGGAGCACGGACAGCATACTTACGGCGGGAGATTACGGGAACCTGTGCCTGGCAGTGGCGACGACGCTGGGTATGCAGAACGCCTGCCAGGAGCCGATTACGCTGACTCCGTCACCACTCATTTTTGCGGCGCAAGTGGAAGGCACGACGCTGCCGGAGACGATGACGCTGGCCAACACATCAGGAGGCGGGCTGAGTGGACTGACGCTGGCGTTTGCGAATGTTCCGTCGAGCGCGACGAATTTTACGGAGACGGACACGTGCGGAGCGGGCGGGATTCCTTCGCAGCCGGGCGTGCCATTCAACATGGCATCGGGCGGATCGTGCGTGATTACGGTTACGTTTACGCCGACGTGCACAGGGCAACAATGCGCGTCGGCGATGCTCACAGTTACGACTCCGGTGAGCGCGGACAATGACGATATTTTCAGCGTGCCCGTGAGTGGAACCGGGATGTCGGGCACGGGAATATCGAGACAGGATTAGACGATGGCGAGGACAAATCAGGCCAACGCGGTTTGCGGCAGTTGGAACAACATGCGGGGATTGATTAAAGCGGGGTTGTTGTTTGTTCTCGCGATGGCTGTGGCGATGACGGCGTGTGGAGGCGGTGGGACTTCGGGTGGGTCTGGAGGAAACGGATCACTTTCAGGGAACTGGCAATTCACGCTGGCACCGCAGGCGCAATCGGGTGGGCCCACTTTTACGGGGCTTTTGCAGGGCGGCTTTATGTTGCAGAGCAATGGCTCCGTCACAGGCCAGGCGGTTTACTCGGTCACGGCGGTGGGGTCGCAGACCGGGCCGTGCAATGCCGGGTCAGCCCCGATCACAGGGACGGTCAGCGGACAGAGTGTGACGCTCACGGTTGTCGCGGGCACGCAGACGTTTACTCTTCCCGGAACGATCACAACGACCGGGTCAACGACGATGATGTCGGGAATCTATACCTCAACCGCAGGGACGGCGGAGAACGGTTCTCCGTGCGGATACGCCGAGAGCGCGGACGCGAATCTGTCGTGGAGCGCGGTATCGGTGCCACCGCTTACGGGAACGATCCAGGGAAGTTTTCATAGCGCGGGCGGCGTTGATGGGTTGGCAAATCAGGATTTTCCGGTGTCCGGAAATTTAGTCCAAGGGGAAAACATTGGAGCGAGTAACGCGACCGTGACCGGCACGTTGGATTTTACTGGCTATCCGTGTTTCTCGGCTGCCAATGTGAACGGCACGATCAGCGGGGATACGGTGATTCTGCAAATTATCGCCACGAATGGAGCGGCGGCCGGTCAGATTGGCGCGCCCCAACTTTCTTCGACGGGAATTCAGCCTGTGAATTTTGTTTCCACGCAGGTGGGTTACGTTCTGCAGGGCGCGACCCCAACTTACATGGCGCTGACATCGGGATGTTCGGGAACGGGGTTAGATGACTACAGCGACGCGGGTGACTACGGGAACATCTGCCTGGCATTGAACAGCACCACCGGGTGCCAGGAGCCGATTACGCTGAGTCCGGCGTCGACTACGTTCCCGGCGCAACTGCTGGGGACAGCGCCGACCGCACAGACGATAACGTTGAGCAACGTTTCCAGTTCTCCGGTAAGCGGCAACGGCCTGACACTGAGTTTTAATCCCAACACGAACGGCGATGGACCGTTCCAGACTCCCACGGATTTTGACGGGTTGCCGAGTTTCACGGAGACAGACGCATGCGGCCCGGGCGGAGGGCCGTCGCAGGGGAATGCGTTCGATCTAGGATCGGGGCAGTCTTGCTCGATCACAGTAACTTTTTCTCCGCAGGAGAGTTGCTCGTGGCTGCCGTTTGGCAGTCCGCCGACTATTGCTGGGGCGCCACCGGAATATTGCCCGTTCCCGCAGCAAGCATTGGTGACTGTGACCTGTCCGCAATGCGCGGACAGCGACAAGGCGTTTGCCGTGCCGATCACGGGTACTGGGTTGAGCGCGCTGCAACCTTCGGTTTCCGAACTCGATTTCGGCGCGGAGCAGCAGCCCAATCAATCGGGAACTGGGGGCGAATCGAGTCCTCCGCAGATGTTGTCGTTCACCAACTACAGTGCGAATCCGGTTGAGATTCCGAGCAGCCTCAAGCCATGCGTAAATCCGGTCAAGGGCGAGAACCGTCTGCCGCACGATGGCTCGGCCGGGACAGTCGATGGGTTGCAAGTTGTGAGCAATGGAGCCGGGAGTCTGGGTTCGATCGGCGCCGATGGTGACACGATCAATTACGACTGCGACAGCGATCCCGATACTCTGCTGCCGAATTTCCAAATCTCCTACGACGGCTGCTCGGGAACGGTGGTCGCTCCACAGACGAGCTGCAGTTTGCAGATTGCGTATGTTCCGCAGCCGGACACGGACGTCAACGACGGGCTGGATTATTTTCTGGAACTGAACACGGTGCAGTGTTGGCCGGCCGGTACTCTCCCGTCGGAATCTAACCCGTGCGAAATCGATGCGGGACGTTTTCCGGTAGAGCTGAAGGCGAATTCGCCAAGTCCGCTGCGGATGTCGCCGGCGGCGGGGCTGGATTTTGGGATTGTCCCGAAGGGGACGACGAGCGCTCCGCAGACAATTACGCTGCTGAACGATCCCAATGTGGCAACGCCCGTCACGGTGACGTTTGCAGGAAAGATTGAAGTGACAGGGAACTACTTCGAAACCGACGATTGCACGGCGACGCTGACGCCTGGAGAGAGTTGCACCTTGAGCGTGACTTTCCAGCCGAGCGGTACGGGATTCAAGGCGGGGAGCCTGACGATCAATTATTCTCCTGAGCCGTTTGGTGTGCCGCAATTTGTTTATCTGCGGGGCGCGGGACATTAGTTGCGTGAGGGCGTGGAGTGAGCGCCGGGCGACGGCGGGCCAGGGCGGGCGAGATGACGCAGGGTAAATTCTGGAGGCGGGCAGTGGCTAACAAGCGATGGGTTCTTGTTCTGGTGTCGGTTTTGGCGTCGACGATGATGGCATTACTTGTGGGATGCGGAGGGAGCACAGCCAATGTGCAGAATCCTCCACCGCCGCCGCCGAACAACGTCGTCATCACATTTAGTCCCGAACCTGGAGGATCAGTCGCAGTGGGATTTTCGGAGAACCTGATCGCGGTGGTCACCAACGATCCGGGAAACGGTGGCGCGTCCTGGACCTTGACGTGCCAGATAGACCCAGGGAATAAGAACGGACTTTGCGGCACATTGACGGTCAATGGTGTCCAGGCGAATCATACCGCCAGCGGTTCGCCCATCACGTACACTGCGCCGCTGACCATTTCGGCGAGCAGCATGGGCGTGGAAATCGTGGCGTTGGCGACCGATGAGCCGATTGAGAACGTGGTCGCTCCCATTACGGTCACTACTTTCGACAGCGGCTTGACCTCGGGTTACTACGTGCTGCAAGCGCAGGGCGTGGAAAATTCCTCACCTTATCAGTTTGCCGGTGTGATCGAACTCGATGGGGCAGGAGACGTTCTGGGCGGCGAGCAGACGGTTAACTCCAATGGTGTGTCGGTGACCGACCAGATTAGTCAGGCTGGCAGCAGCTACTTCCTGGGCAGCGACGGAAGAGGCTTGATCACGCTCAATACGGGCGACGACACGATTGGAGGCAACGGCATTGAGACCTTCGCCTTCGTGTATCTATCGAGTTCACAGGCACTGATTTCGCAGGTGGATATTCTGCCGGCACAAACCGGGGCTTCGGCCACTGGAACCATGGATCTGCAGAACAGCAGCGCTGCGGCGACAGTTCCTTCGGGCAGCTATGCCTTCGTACTTAGCGGCTACGATGTGCTCGACGCCAATACGCCACCGCTGAATTTCGGCGGTGTGCTGGATATTCCGTCCGGGACAACCATCTCTGGGGTGATCGATGAGTTCATTGCGAATGCGGAGAAACTGACCGGCGCTCCGATCAGTACCGGATCGACGGTTTTATCTGGTCCAGATGCCTTCGGTCAGATCACGTTCACGCTTACGGGTATTGTCGACGCCAGCCATCCGAAGCCTGTGTCAATCGTGGTGACCGGCTACATTGTGGATTCCACCCGCATAAAGCTGATCGAGAGCGATGCGGCCTCAAACAGTGGAGTTGCGCCGTTCGGGACAACCGGCGGACAGGCCATTGCGCAAGCGGCGGGGACCTATGGAACCTTTAGCAACAGCTCCTTGTCTGGGAATCTGGTTTATGGAGTTACCGGGGTTGACTTGTCGACGGGCAATATTCCTCCGAGCGGCATTTACGTTCCGTCGACGTTGACTACGGCAGGTGTGTTCAACGCCGATGGGGCCGGGGGTCTGGACACCAATAACGCGAACCAAGGATTCATGGACATTTTTCTGCAACTGAGTTGTGTGCAGATTGCCTGTACGAAGGGAATCGATGGAGTCACGATTACGGGCTCGCAGATCAGTTCGTCATTCACGGGATCCTATTCTGTGGACTCCAGCGGAACGGGGCGCACAACCCTGAATGGATTTAATTTCGTTAGCGATGCGCCGAGTCCGACTTATAGCCCAACGATATTTTTCTATCTCACGGGCAATGCAAGCGGACCGGCTGCACTCATCCTGGCGGCGGGAGATCTCACCAATAATCCTAAACTGCACTATCCATCGATTGGAACTGGGGTCGCTTATCCGCAGTCGAGCGCGGCGCCAGGGTTCAGCGGGCCTTACGGGCTGAGTTTCACGCAGGTCGGTTCGTCCGGTGAAAATGACGGTACGGGTCAGATGACTGCGAACTCAACGAGCCAAACCCTCTCTGGTTTTGCGGATAGCAGCATTAACTCGGGTCTCCCGAGCCTGCCGGACCAGAGTTTCGGCGGAACCTTCAGTTCTCCGGCCGACCTTCCGTTCTCGGGAGTTCTGGAGAACGTCAATCAAAGCAGCGCATTCACCGTCGGGAACGATAGCAGCCAGTTCTCGGTGAACTATTACTTCATCGATCCGGAGCACGGTTTCTTGATCGAGACCGATTTGGTGAGCCCGAGCCCAGGATCGGCGCAAGTATCTTTTGGATACTACGCCGGGCGTGCACCGCTGTGCCAAGGGTGCCAATAGGCGGGAGTTTTTTGCTCTGCGCTCTCATCAGGCGGTACACTTCGGAGTATGAACACGACGAACCCACCGAATGTGAAGTTTGTGCAGACCCCGGATTATCGCGAGACCTATTCCAACAGCGTGCAGATCCGGGTGAATGTCTGGGATTTCTTCCTGGTTTTCGGGACGATGCAACAAAGCTCGGAAACGCAGGTCGATCTGAGAAATTTTCAGGGAATTTACCTTAGTCCGCAACAAGCCAAGGCGCTGATGGCGCTGCTGCAGCAGAATGTGACGAACTACGAGGCCGCGTTTGGGGAGATCAACCTTGATCCGCGAGGCCCGGTTGGACCCGTGCACTGATGGCAGCGCGGACGGCGCAGTCCGATAAGAAAACAAGAATTAAAGCAGCAGCTTCGCGAGACTTGGCCGGCGCGTCTTTGGTCGGCGAGACGGGAGTGCACGCCTGGGCGCGAGATTTTCTTTTGTTCGCGATGTTTTTTTCGGGACTGATGCTGTTGCATGCGGCACTGCTGCGACTTCCTTATTTCTGGGATGAGGCTGGATATTACGTACCCGCGGCGCGCGATCTGTATCTGACGGGCGCTCTGATCCCGACCACGACGACATCGAATGCGCATCCTCCGCTGGTGATGGCGTGGCTGGCGCTGGCGTGGCGGGTGGCGGGATATTCGACACTGGTGACGCGCACGGCGATGTTGGCTGTGAGCGCGTTTTCGCTTCTCGGAGTGTTTCGACTGGCGCGGGTCGCGGCGAATTGGCCGGTGGCTTGGGCGACTACAGCGCTGGTGGCGGTTTATCCGGTGTATTTCACGCAGAGTTCGCTGGCACAGGTGGACCTGGCGGCAGCGGGATTTACGTTTTGGGGATTGGCCGCATATATAAAGGACCGGCCATGGGAACAGGTATTGTGGTTCTCATTGGCGGCCCTGGCCAAAGAGACGGGGATCCTGGCGGCGCTGGCGCTGGCTGGGTTTGAGTTAGTGGTTTATCTGGTCAGGCCGCGACTGCGAAATAGCCATTGGTCTGATTTTCTTACGCCGGTGGCGCGGCGGACGCGGTGGTTCTGGCTGATGCTCCCTGCGGTGCCGCTTGCTGGCTGGTTTCTCTACCATCGTTCGAAGACGGGATTTCTGCTGGGCAATCCGGATTTTTTTCGCTACAACGTTGCAGAGACGCTGGATCCGCTGCGGATTCCTCTAGCGTTCGGGATGAGGCTGTGGCAAGTCGTCGGATATTTCGGCTTGTATCTGCTGACGCTGGCCGGGGCGCTGGCGATGCGGCGGCCGCCGCAGAGGCAGCGTGGAGTTGAGGAGGAACGTCCGAGAATTGCGTTGTGGGTGCAGGCGGCGCTTTCTTGTGTCTTGCTTACGTATCTGGCGTTTATGTCGGCGGTGGGGGGCGCGGTGCTGGCGCGGTACATGTTGCCGGTTGTGCCGCTGGTGATTCTGGTTTGGGTTTCGACGCTGTGGCGGCGGATGCGGTATTGGAAGCTGATAGTTGCCGCGGTTGCGATTGCGTTTGTCATGGGACTGTTTATCAACCCGCCGTATGGATTTTCGCTGGAAGATAATCTGGCATATCGCGATTACGTGGTAATGCACGCGGAGGCCAGTCGATTTCTGGCGATGCAATATCCGGCGGCGCGGGTGCTCACGGCGTGGCCGGCTGCGGATGAGCTATCGCGGCCATGGCTTGGTTATGTGAGTCGCGGCTTTCCTGTGGTGCGGATCGAGAACTTTTCTGCGCCTCAGATTGACTTGGCTGTCCCGGCTCGCGATCGGTTTGATGTGGCTTTGGTTTTTTCTACGAAGTATGAGCCGGCGCATCCTCTTATTGAGAATTGGGATGCCTGGCGGCGCGTTAAAGAAAGATTCTTCGGCTATCACCGCGACTTGACGCCAGAGGATGTTGCGCAGCGTCTGAGCGGAACGATTGTTTATCACAAGGCAGTGAATGGGCAGTGGATCGCGGTGATCGCGCTGGAGCGATAGCAGAATGTCGGGCAGATCCCCGAGTCCAAACGATCACACTCCGAGCAGATGACAGGAGTGGGTTTTGACCACGATCCAAACATTCTTGCCGGGACGCAACTGCAAGTCGTCGCGCGCCGCTAAGGTTAAGTGGACCTCGAACTCGGCGCGGCCACAATCTACGAACGCCGAAACGATGACATCTCTTTGTTCTACGCGACGAATAGTTCCCGGCAGAATGTTGCGTGCGCTGAGGCCGCGAGGGTTTTCAGTTGCGAGCAGGAGGTCGCCGGCGCGAATTCCTACGCGCAAGTGCGAACCGATTTCGGCACGGACCAGAGGGGTTTCCAATTCCACAGTGGTCTTGGCGAGAAGGCAGGTCATGGTGCCACGGGCTTCGTGCAGCGCCTGAACGGTTGCGTCGAAGGTATTTTCGAGCCCGGAAAGATTGGCTACAGTTTCCAACCGTGGAGCGCGCATGACTTCATGCGGACGACCTTGCGCCACGATTCTTCCAGCGTCGAGCACGACGACTTCGTCGCCTAGGGCAAATACTTCTTCGCCGTTGTGGGTGACGAAGAGAATCGGGACGCGGTGACGCTGATTCCACTGACGCAGATCGGCGACCAGAAGGGACTTGGTGGGGCGGTCGAGCGCGGTCAGCGGTTCATCGAGCAAGAGCGCACGCGGTTCGGTGACGAGAGCGCGGGCCAGAGCTACGCGTTGACGCTCGCCTCCGGAGATTTGCGCGGGGCGGCGTTCGCGCAGGTGGTCGATGCGAAAGGCGGTGAGCATTTCGCGGGCGCGAGTTTGACGCTCGGCAGCGCTCAGGGCGCGAAGTCCGTAAGTGACATTTTCTTCAGCGGTGAGATGCGGGAACAGCGCAAGATCCTGATGGACGTAACCGATGCGGCGCTTCCAGGCGGCGACGTTTTGCTTTTTCTCTGAGTCGTAGAGAGTTTCGCCGCCGACGGTGATGCGACCTTCGTCGGGAGGGGTGAGTCCGGCAATGCAATCGAGCAGGGTGGTTTTGCCTGCACCCGACGCGCCGAAAATTATTGTGAAACCGGCCAGGGCGCGCAAATGGACATTCAGAATGAAGCTGCCCTCAGGATTGGCGAAGCGCTTGCGGACGCGGACTTCGAGTTCGGAGGAGATCGGTTCGGTGAATGCAGGCGTTGCGGTGTGGAGCGGCGAAGGAATTTTCAACGCCATGGTCCTACCGCCAAGGAACGCCGGTTGGTGGTGTAGCGATTCAATCCGAAAACGATCGAGAGAACCAGGAACGAAATTACTAAGAGCAGCAGAGCGGTCTGGTTTGCGCTGGAGTAATTGGCCGCTTCCACCTGGTCGTAGATGTCGATGGAGATGGTGCGAGTGACGCCGGGAATGTTGCCTCCGACCATGAGTACGACGCCAAATTCGCCGAGGGTGTGGGCGAAGCTGAGAGCAAAACCGGTGACGAGGCCAGCTTTGGAGAGCGGAAGCACGATGCGGCGAAAAGTTTGCAGCGGAGAATGCCCGAGCGAGGCAGAGGCACGGAGCAGGGAGTGGTCGACGGCTCCGAAGGATGCGGCGAACGGCTGGACGGCGAAGGGAAGACTGTATAACAAGGAGCCGATGATGAGACCTTCAAAAGTGAAGGCGAGGGTGTGGCCTGTGAACGATTCCCACCAGCGGCCGATGGGGCTGCGCGAACCGAGAGCGACCAGGACATAGAAACCGAGAACTGTCGGCGGCAGGACGATGGGAAGAGCGACAGCGGCTTCGACCAGGAATTTCCAGCGCCAACGTGAGTAAGTGAGCCAATAGGCGATGGGGATTCCGATGGCGACGAGCAGCGTAGAGACAATGGCTGCAAGACGCACGGTCAGCCAGAATGCCTCCCAGTTCATTTGGTTTTTACTCCATCAGAATGTTCTTGGGCGGGCAGGCTGAAGCCGTAACTGGTGAGCAGGGAAGTGGCTTCAGGGCCGCGCAGGAAGTCGAGGAATTTTCGGGCCGCGTCGGGCACTTTTGATTTGGAGAGCACAACGGCGGCCTGGTTCAGGGTGGGATAGGCGTCGAGCGGGACGGTCCAGTAGCGGCCTTTGTCTTTCATGGCCGGCGCCAGAGCGTGAGAGAGCGCGACGAGTCCGGCCTGGGCGTTGCCTGATTCGACGAACTGCGCAGCTTGCGCGATGTTTTCTCCGATGACGAGACGGCTGGAAACCTGATCGTAAATTCCGAAGTGACGAAGCGTGGCCGCAGCGGCGCGTCCATAGGGTGCGGTCGCGGGATTGGCGATGGAAATCTTTTTGATCGAAGGATCGAGCAAAGCCTTGATGCCGAGCTTCGAGACATCGAGCGGCGACTCGTTTGGAACCCACAGCACCAGGCGGCCAACAGCATAACGATAGAGCGTGTCTTTGGAGGCCAAGCCTTCGTTGATCAGTTGCTGCGGATAGTCTTCGTCGGCGGAGAAAAAGACGTCGAAGGGAGCGCCGTTGCGAATCTGGTTCGTCAGATTGCCGGAGGCTCCGAAGGAGAGCTTTACGGCTTGGCCGGTCTTCTTCGTGTAGATTGCGGCGAGTTCGGGCAGAGCGGCGCTCATGTCGGCGGCGGCGGCGACGGTGATCTCCTGACCAAAGGCAGATGCGCACAGCACCGCGAGCGCCAGGCGGCAAAGTGTCTTCATGATTTCCTTCCCCAATTTCTTTGCACGCGAGTATAACGCGGGCCAGAAGCGAAGAGCAGCTGGAAAAGGCCGGTCCAGAGCCAAAACCGTCAATCGCTATCAAGCTGCATCGGGAACGGGCAGTTTTGAGCCCAGCCATGCGAACGCTCCGCGCACGATGAAAACGTTCAACAAGATTGAAATCAGTGATGCGGCGATGACGGTACTGAAAACATTTTCTTCGACCATGCCAGCGGATCGCGCGACTTGCACGACGACAAAGGACAGCTCTCCGATTTGAGTAAGGCCTGCCGCGACAAGAATTGCGGTTCGAAATGGATAGCGGAAAAGCCAGACAACGGCTGTCCAGACGATAAATTTGCCGAACACGATGAGGAGAAGCATTATTCCGAGGAGCGGCAGGTTGCCGAGGAGCACTTTGGGATCGATCAGGGTTCCGAGGGAAACGAAGAAGAGCGCTACGAAGGTATCGCGGAGAGGAACGAGTTGCGAATGCGCATCATGAAGGTCGGGAGAACTGCCGAGAGACAGTCCGGCAAGGAAAGCGCCGAGGGCAACGGAAAAACCGACCGCCTGGGCCAAGGCCGCGGTGCCGAGACAAATGGCGAGAGCAGCTAAGAGAAAAACTTCCGGGTCTTTGGTGGCTTTGGCGCGCAGGAGAATGCGCGGGATTACTTTCATAGCGAGGAAAATCAGCGGAACGAGAAGCAGCAGCGCCTTACCGAGAATCCAGGCGGCCTGAGCGAAGCGCCCTTCGCCGGAGCCGGCGAATACGGGAAGGACGACCGTCATGCAAATGACGGCGAGATCTTCGATCAGGGTGATACCGATCATCACGCGGCCCAAGGTTGTATTGAGCCTGCCGGAGTTGTTCAACAATCGCGCGAGAACCATGGTGCTTGCGACGGAGACGGTTGCGCCGATGACAATTCCCTCGGTCAGGCTTCGTCCCGAGAGTTTGGCTGCGGCCATGGCGATGCCGGTCATCAACAAAATTCCGAGCGGGGCGCCGATGAGCGCCACCCATTTCACGCGCATTAAATCGGGGATGGAGAATTCGACTCCGATTGAGAACATGAGCAGAACTACGCCGACTTCAGCAAACACCTCAAAGGTGTGCAACTCGGACAGGTGAGGGCCAGGCGTGTAGGGACTGATGACAATTCCGCCGAGAATGAAGCCAAGAATCAGGGGAAGATGAAGGCGCCAGGCAACGAGTCCGCCCAAGACGGCGGCCACAAAGATGTAGGTGAGATCGCGGAAGAGGAGCGGATTTGGGTCCATGGGTTATCTAGCGAGCGGATGGCTCTAACAGAGGTACTATCTCCCAGTGGTTTGCGCTAATGGCGGAATCCCGTGCAGTTTTCCCGAACTCATCACGCAATCGGGGATCTGCCCCGTGTGCCATCAGAAGCCGCACGATTTCTGTCTCTCCTCCTTCAGCGGCATACATCAGGGCCGTACTCTTATAAACATTCACCATGTCAGGCTTAGCACCGTTTTCGAGAAGGAGTCTGGTTCCTTCCAGGTTTCCGGTCAGCGCGGCGCCCATTAATGCAGTGCCCCAGGATGTCTTCGGGCTCGTTCGGTTGGGGTCAGCTCCATGCGTTAAAAGCTCTCCGATGATCGAATTTTCGCCGAAAGTGATGGCGAGCGCCAACGGAGTATGTCCCCGCTCATCCTCGAAATTGAGATCGACACCGGAGTCGATCAGCTGAAGCGCCGCCTGGGAGTCGCAAATCTGAATACTCTTCATTAATTTCAGTATCGCTGTATCAGGCGACCAACGTTTCATCTGTTCGTCAAGTTGCCGGACTTGGCATTTAACTTTGGTCCATGGCATATCCGCCTGAGCGAGCGCCGTGCTGGATGCACAAGAAATGCAAACAAGACTCGCAACTAGAAAAATATGACCTATCCGACCTCGATTCAGTGGGGCAGCGTTCATTGACTTCATAATATCTCCCGATCCCTGAGCCTCGCGAGACCGAAAATTTCGCGCCGCCATCGATGTTGGCTGAACATTTTGTCCACGGCTAAACGCGGACGGCGGCGAAAATGATTTTCATATCCTAGCCGCAGTGGGAGAAATGTGGAAGAGTGTGGCGGCATATAATCGTCTGACGTTTCCCTTTCTAGTCTTTATTTGTATTTGTAAGGAGGAATTTTGGCCTACGACGATCTGAGGGACTGGATCAAAGCGCTGGAGCGAGCGGGCGAACTGAAGCGCGTGCGGACGGAAGCGGACCCGATTCTGGAGATCACGGAAATTGCCGATCGGGTTTCCAAGAGCCGAGACAAGCATGGGAATGTTGGCGGGAAGGCGCTGCTGTTCGAGAAGGTGAAGGGGTATCCGGGAGCGCAGCTGCTGATCAACCAGTTCGGATCGGCGCGGCGGATGCGGCTGGCACTCGAAGTGGATGCGCTGGATGAAATCGCCGAGCGGATTCGCGGGTTCATGGATGTGAAGTCCCCGCAAGGGTTTTTGGACAAGATGAAGATGCTGCCGATGCTGGCGGAAATGGGGAAGTTGTTTCCCAAGACGATGGCAACGGGGCCGTGCAAGGAAGTGATCAGGCGCGACAATTTCTCGCTGCTCGATTTTCCGATACTACAATGCTGGCCGAAAGATGCGGGGCGGTTCATCACGCTGCCGTGCGTGATTACGCGCGATCCGAAGACGGGGAAGCGCAACGTGGGGATGTATCGCATGCAGATTTATGACGAGCGCACGACGGGCATGCACTGGCAGCGGCAGAAGGTAGCGGCGGAACATTATCGCGATCGGTTGCGGGAGACGCAGAGCGGAGCATCTTTGAAAGTGGACTTGATGGCGCGGTCTTCGGGTGGTGCGATGCTGGCTGCAGGGGAGCGTCCGTCGGGGCGAATGGATGTGGCGGTTGCAATCGGGACCGATCCGGCGCTGACGTTTTCTGCGATTGTGCCAGCGCCTCCAGAAGTCGAAGAGTTTATCATCGCGGGATTTCTGCGGCAGAAGCCGGTAGAACTGGTGAAATGCGAGACGGTCGATTTGGAGGTTCCGGCGAATGCGGAGATCGTGCTTGAGGGTTATGTGAACCTCGACGAACTTCGCACGGAGGGACCGTTCGGCGATCACACCGGATTTTATTCGCTGGAGGATGAGTATCCGGTGTTTCACGTTACTTGCGTGACACATAGGAAGGATCCGATCTACGCGACCACGGTTGTGGGCAAGCCTCCGCAGGAAGATGCGTGGATGGGGAAGGCGGTGGAGAGGATTTTTCTGCCGCTGATGAAGCTGACGATTCCGGAACTGGTGGACGCGAATCTGCCGATCGAAGGCGTGTTTCACAATCTGATGATTGTTTCGATTCGCAAGTCGTATCCGGGGCAGGCACGCAAGGTGATGAATGCTATCTGGTCGCTGGGGCAGGCGATGTTTACCAAGTGCATCATCGTGGTCGATGAAGATGTGGACGTGCAGGACGTGGCCGATGTGACGCTGAAGGCGCTGAATAATATCGACCCGCAGCGTGACATTCAGTTCACGCTGGGGCCGGTCGATTCGCTCGATCACGCGGCGCGGCTGGCAAATTATGGATCGAAGATGGGGATTGACGCTACGCGAAAGTGGTCGACGGAGGGGTTCGGACGTCCGTGGCCGGATGAGATCGTGATGGACGCCAAGACGCGGGCGATCGTAGACGGGAAGTGGCGGGCGCTGGCGAAGGAACTGGGGATGGAGTAGTCACGTTCCAGCAGTGGTTCATCACTCGATTAAGTGGCGGGATTGGTGCGAGTGAAGGCTAAATGCAAAGTGCCCATTCTGACGCCACAACTGGCGCGTCAGGATGGGCACTTTTTGCAGTCGTGCTGCTATCGGGGTGGCTTCTTTTCCGCAGGTGCAGGCTTGCTCTCTTCACGAGGCGCGCTCTGATGCTCGGGCTTTGGTGCGCTTTCGGCACGAGGCGCGCTCTCATGACGCTCGGGTGCAGGCTTGGATTCTTTGGGAGGCTTCGCCTCCGCACGTTCAGTCTTTGCGGGCTTGGGGGGCTTGGATTCCGCTTTGGGTGTTGATTCCCGAGGCTCGGGAGCGGGTTTCGCTTCCTTGGGCTTTGCCTCGGCACGCTCAGTCTTTGCTGGCTTGGGCGCCTTCTCGGGCTTTGGTTCGGACTTTGCCTCGGACTTCGGTTCGGACTTTGGTTCGGTTCGAGCCATGCTTTCGTGATGCTCGGGCGCGGGCTTGGCTGCCTTGGGTTTTGCCTCCGCGTGTTCGGTTTTTGCCGGCTTAGGGGCCTTGGTTTCGGTTCTTGATTCTGATTTCGGTTCTGTTTCTCGTTCCGGCTTCGGTTCAGATCTGGCGGTGGTTGCATGGTGCTCAGGAGCCGGCTTCGCCGCTTTGGGTTTTGCCTCGGCGTGCTCGGTTCTCTCCGTTTTTGTGGTCCGGGCTTCGGACTTGGGCTCGGTCCTGGTCGATCTTTCCTTGGACGATCTTGCTTCGGCCGATCGCTCTTTGGCCGCATTCTCTTTGGCGGTAGTTTCTCTGCTTGCGCTTTCACGTTTCGTGGTGCGGGCGGCGGTGGTGCGGGCAGTTGCGCCGCGAGCTGCTATCACGCCAGTCTTGAATTCTCCGGGCTTGGCAGTGGCGGCTACAGATGGCTTGCCGTGATTGACGGAAGCGCGCAGGCTGCGGTCGCCGGCTGCAGCTTCCTGCTGGCGAGTTTGTTCGGATGTTGGTCCGATATGCCGTTCGCTTTTGTACCGTTCCTCTTCTGCAGTAGGCCGTGCGGTGAGTCCTCCGCGGCCGCCGTTGTAGCTCACGTGGCTCACGCTTCGATTGACGACCGTCTTGGTGTAAACGTTGTGGATGATCGTTCGGTTTACGTTCATGACGGAGGTGTTATAGAAAAAGTTTCCGCCTTGCCAGTAGCCTCCGGCGAAGCCGACGCCAACGTAGCCGAAGCCGTAGTTAACGCCTCCGTAAAAACCGACGTTCGGTCCCCAGTAACCGGCATTCCAGGCGTAGACGCCATCAGCCCAACCCCAGTAACCGGGAGTCCAGAGGAAACCAGCTTCAGGCGCGAGAACCCAGGTGCCAGGCACCCAGTAGTAGTCTCCATCGTCCCAAGCCCAGTAGCCGGGCGTCCAGAGATAGCCATCTCCGGGACAGACGGGCTGGGTATAAATCGGCAGAGCTGGAGGAGCAACCGTGATGGACACGCCGATCTGCGCGATTGATTGTGCGGGTAGAGCCAGGGTTGCAAGTATCAGTACGAGATACACTGCCAAATGCGCCGAGCGGGTAGAAGTCATGTTATCTCCTCTTCTTCATCTTCGCGATTTTTCGCGGGTCGAACTTCATAGCCGGTCTCATCGCCAAACTTCGGGCCACATTACGATGTAGCAGCGCCGGTTTTGGTTGCCCACAGGCTCATGGCGCCTCCTTGAGTTCGGGTGCCGCGTATGTTCTGATATACGGAAAGAGCGGGCGGAAGGACCGGCCCGTGGAGCGCCAGAGGAGAACATCATGAAAAAAGAAAAAGTCCATTACATTCCGAAGGGATACAACTCGGTTACGCCTTATCTGATCATCAAGGGCGCTGCGCGGGCCATCGATTACTACAAAGATGTTTTTGGAGCGAAGGAAGTGATGCGGATGGGCGCTCCGAATGGTCGGATTGGACACGCAGAACTGGAGATTGGCGGATCGCGCATCATGATGGCGGATGAATTTCCGGAGATGGGCCACCGCAGCCCGGAGAATATTGGCGCGTCGCCGGTAAGCATTCTGCTCTACGTGGAAGACGTGGATGCAACGGTCGCCAAGGCGGTAGCGAGCGGTGCGAAGGTTTTGAAACCGATAGCGGACCAGTTCTACGGCGATCGCATGGGATTTATTCAGGATCCATTTGGACATCTGTGGGGGGTGGCGACTCACGTGGAAGACTTGTCGCAGCAGGAACTGGAAGAGCGGGCGAAGAAGGCGACGCCGGCGGCGTAGCACGAAACGGGGTGCTGGACGGGCGAGGACGGCCACTTGTTCCACCAGGCGTTCAAGTGCTGCTACAATTTTCTCTTCAGACTTCTCTTGAAACTTATCGCGACTATGAAAGGAAACTCTCCCGATGCTGGCTGAAGGCAATCCTTTTCCCAACTTTTCGCTGCCCAATCAGAACGGCAAGACCACCACGCTTCGCGATTTCGCGGGGCAGTGGCTGGTGGTTTATTTCTATCCGAAAGACGACACGCCGGGATGCACGATCCAAGGCAAATCGTTTACGGCCTCGAAGGCGGATTTTGACGCGGCCGGGATTAAAGTGGTTGGCGTGAGCGCCGACGATGTGGCTTCGCATCAGAATTTCACCCACAAGTTTGCTTTCAAGATCGACCTGCTCTCAGACACGGAATCGAAGCTGATGAAAGAACTTGGCTTGGGACAGTCGGAGTGGAAGGGGATGAAGTTCTGGGACCGCACCACGTTTGTGGTGGATCCCCAGGGCATTGTGCGCCAGGTTTATGAGAAGGTGAATCCGGAGGGGCATGAGCAGGTGCTTCTTTCCGATATTCAAATGCTGAAGGCGAAGGCGGCGTAGTTTGCGCGGTCCCACTGCCCCGAGGACTTTCTAATGCCAACGTACGTTTGCTCGGTTCCCGCGGATTTGTTGGACCCGGAACAGAAAAGGTCGGTCGCGCAAGCGATCGCCCGCGCTCACAGCGAAGCGACAGGGGCACCGCAGTTTTTTGTTCAGGTGGTGATCGAGGAAGGCAAGTTTGCCGATCGCTTCCTCGGCGGGCAACGTGCGACCGACCATATCTGGATTCGCGGCGACATACGAGCGGGCCGGAGCGAGGAGCAGAGAAAGAAGTTGATGCTCCAGATCGTGAAAGAGGTCGGCCGGATTGCGGGCATTGCCGAAGATCTGATCTGGGTGTATCTATGCAACCTTGCGCCGGCGGACATGATTGAGTATGGGCAAGTGCTTCCGGTTCCGGGCGAGGAACAGGCTTGGTTCGATGGGTTGCCGCAAGCTTTGCGTGATTATCTGATTAGCCTGGGAACGGATGCCAAGAGCTTTGCGCTGTAGCGAACATCTCTTTTCTTTGTTATCCCGTCAATAGGTCGCGGCGAAATCTGGGCGTTCCTTCCTTACAGTTCTCGAGCGTTATAGTTCTTCGATGGGGTTGCGGTTGTTCCACGGCATACGCAACTTTCCGCTTAGTCCTGCGGCCAGGAC